>Ga0111186_1065_pt1 | contig 25800 bp, 16 predicted proteins | sample DeeMarSWOR324_28_FD_80243 | JGI IMG/M metagenome (GOLD analysis project Ga0111186, IMG submission 80243) | Phycisphaerae bacterium SM23_30 | reverse complement strand
GGTGGAGCGGATGGCGCCGTTGCCGGTATTGTTGGGGCGGTTGGCCGGTCGGGAGGGGATTTTTATGCTGGGGGATTTTGGCTGGCGGGGGGCGGGGCGATTCAGCTATCTGGGATTGGCGCCGGCGGAAGTGGTGATTTTCAAACAAGACGAGCAGGGCGATCCTTTTACGCTTTTGGATCAGTCTTGTCGTAGGTATCAATTGAAAGGAGAGGCTGATCTGCCGACGCCTTTTGCGGGCGGCTGGGTGGGTTATCTCAGTTATGATTTAGGCCGTTATATCGAACGGCTGCCCGACGAGGTGGAACATGACATCCCGCTGCCGCTGCTTCGCTTTGGTTTTTACGATGCGATAGCGGCGTGGGACCAAGAGCAAAGCCGGGGGTATCTGCTGGCCCTGGAGTATCCAGGGCAGAAAGAGGCTGTGCCGGGGCGGCTGGCCCGCTTGCGGGTGGTATGTGAGGCCGGCGCCGAGGGGAAAAACCTGCTTAAAAAGTCTGATAGCGGTCCGGCAGTTACGATTCCTCAAGCGGCTCAACTGGTGGGGCGGATGGAGCGGAACATTGCGCCGGAGGCGTATTTAGCCAAGGTGGCCCGCTCGATTGAGTATATCAAGGCGGGGGATATTTTCGAGGTGAATATTTCGCAGCGTTTCGCCTGTGAATATAAAGAAAGCCCGGCGGTTTTATATGAATACCTGGCTCATCACAATCCGGCGGGTTTTTCGGCGCTGCTGCCGGGGGCGAATCATGCGGTGGTCAGCGCCTCGCCGGAGCTGTTTCTCTTGCGGCGGGGCGAGACAATCACAACCAAGCCGATTAAAGGCACGGCCCCGCGCGGCGCCAATGAAGCAGAGGATCAAAAAAATCGCCAATGGCTGCTGGATTCGGATAAGGACCGGGCCGAACTGAATATGATTATCGACCTGGAACGCAACGACCTGGGCCGGGTCTGTCGATACGGGACGGTTAAGGTGTTGGCCGAAAGAGAAATCGAAGAGCATCCCACGGTGCTGCATACGGTGGCGACCATAGCAGGTGAGCTGCGGGAAAACGTCAGCAACGGCGATGTTCTGCGGGCGACCTTTCCCGGCGGCTCGATCACCGGGGCCCCGAAGATCCGCTCGATGGAGATTATCGACGAGCTGGAGCCGACGGCCCGGAGCGTCTATACCGGCAGTATCGGCTGGATCGGGATCAACGGCGATATGGATTTGAATATCGCCATTCGAACGATTATTCTGGCGGGCGGCAAGGCCTACGTGCAGGCCGGAGGCGCCATTGTTGCCGACAGTGAGCCCCAGGCGGAATATGATGAGACCCTGGCCAAGGCAGGGGCTTTGGTCCAGGCGTTGTGGGCTACAAAAACTAAGGATAAATAGATAGAATATCGCAAGTTAATAGATGATATGAGTGAATACGTTTTTTTTAATGATCGATTAGTGCCGGCCGACGAGGCCCGGGTGAGCATTTACGATGGGGGGCTATTGCATGGGGTGGGGCTGTTCGAGACCATGCGGAGCTACGGCGGCAGGGTGTTTCGGCTGGCCGATCACCTTGATCGGCTTTACCACTCAGCCCGGGAGCTGCAGATTAATATAACTCAAAAACGTGAGGAGCTGGGCGGCTGGATCGAGGTGCTTTTGGAAGCCAACGGCCTGCAGGACTCCCGACTGCGGCTGACCTTGACGCGCGGCAGTATTAAAAATACCGACGCCGACAGTCCCGGTCAAAGTATTATGTTCATAACTTCCGGACCGATGGTCGGCTATCCGGCCGAATATTATCGACGCGGCATGACGGTGATTATCAGCAATTTTAAACAGAACCCGGAGGACCCCACCCTCAAACACAAAACGATCAATTATCTGGCTCGATTATTGGCCCTGCAGCAGGCCCAGCGGAAAAAGGCCGGCGAGGCCCTGTGGTTTACCGTTCACAATCAATTAGCCGAAGGTTGTGTGAGCAATGTCTTTGTGGTGACCAAAGGCCGGCTGCGGACGCCGCCGGTGGATACGCCGGTTCTGCCGGGCATCGCCCGTAAAACGGTGCTGGAGCTGGCGGGGGAAAAGGGCGTCGAATGTGAGGAAAAAGAGCTGCATATTAAAGATTTACTCTCGGCCCAGGAGGTGTTTCTGACCAACAGCATTATGGAATTGATGCCCGTCTGCCGCATCGAACGGCACGCGGTAGGCAAAGACAAACCCGGACCTGTTTATAAAAAACTGCATGATTTATATAAACAGGCGGCGGCAACGGAATGTAAAGAATAATATGAAACTAAAAGAGATAACCGACGTCCTGGAAGGTATAGCGCCGCGGTCTTTAGCGGAGGATGGGGATAATGTGGGATTGTTGGTGGGCGATTATGAGACGCCGATCAAAAAGATTATGCTGACGGTTGACCTGACCCGGTCGGTTTTTAAAGAGGCCAGGAATAAAAAAGTTAATTTGATTGTCGCCTATCACCCGCCTATTTGGGAGCCGTTGAAAAAGGTGGTGGCCGGTGAGGGTCTGTCGCCGTTTCTGCATGAGGTAATACGCGACAATATGGCGCTTTATGCCCTCCACACGGCGTTGGATTCGGTGCGGGGAGGTGTTAATGATGTTTTGGCGGAAATAGTGGGAATCAAGGACGCTCAGGTATTGATCCCGCCGGCCACCTCAACCGGTAATATGTTTAAGCTGGTGGTTTTTCTGCCGGAGGGAGACCTGGAAAAGGTCGGCGCGGCGATTTTTGCCGCCGGGGCCGGACAGATCGGCAACTACAGCAAATGCAGCTTTCGCTGCCGGGGCACGGGAACCTTTGAAGGGAGTGAATCTACTCGCCCCACCGTGGGCCGGGCGGGACGTTTTGAGCAGGCGGACGAATTTCGTCTGGAGGCGATCTTACCGGCCGCAAAGCTCGCCGCGGTCATTAGAGCCATGATTACAGCGCATAGTTATGAGGAGGTCGCCTATGATGTCTTCCCTTTGATGGATAGCCCCGGCGACGCCGGTTTGGGTCGGTTTGGCGATTTGCCAAAGCCTGCTAAAATCGATATACTGCTGGAGACCATCAAGAAGAAATTAAAGGTAAAGACGGTCGGTGTTGTCGGCCCGGCTCGCGGCCGGGTCAAACGGGCGGCGGTGGCCGCCGGTTCCTGCGGGATGATCTTCCGGGAAGTGATAAAACAGGGCTGCGATTTTTACCTGACCGGCGAACTGAAACATCATCACGCCCTGGAATTACAGGAGGCCCGGGTTACTACCATGTGCGTCGGGCATTCCGTGTCGGAACGGGTTGTTTTACCGAAGATAGCCCAAAAATTGCGTCGGGAAGCTAAAGACGTGGCCGTTTCGATCAGCCGAAAAGATCACGATCCTTTTGTTTGGCGCTGAAAAAATAATCTAGGACCATGGTTTTAAGAATAAATTTAATCACTTTATTAATAACGATGTTGGTCGGGTGTGAAGGTGCGGTGCCGTCGGGATCAGGATCGGTTTTAAAAGCCCAATCTCAAATGGAGTTACAGGAGGTTGAGTCCGCGGATGATCCCATAGTGGCCTGGGTGAACGGAAAACCCATACGAAAAAGTGAAGTGGCTCAAATATTATGGCAGGGGAGGGGTCGGAGGATTTTGGATGAGTTGATTGTATTGGAAGCCGTGCGGCAGCGGGCCCGACAAAAGCAGATAACATCCTCGGAAGATTTAATCGACCAGGAATGGGATCGCATTTTACAGGATATGGCGCCGCACCAGACGCCTCGGGAGCAATTGGCGCTGCTGGACTATATGCTGGAGAATCGAGGGATGACGCGGGCGGAGTTTGATTTGATTGTGCGGCGTCAGGCGCTGCTGCGGCGACTGGTGGACCCTAACGTGGCGATAGATGAGGAGATGATAGCGCAAGAGTTTGAGCGTCAGCACGGTCGGAAGGTGGAGGTAAGAGTGCTGTTGGTGAGCAGCCTGCGGCGGATCGAGCAGGCGCAGAAACGATTGGCGGCAGGGGAAAGTTTCGCGGAAGTGGTAAGTCAGATGTCGGAGGATGAAGCGACCCTGAGCCGCGGCGGGCTTTGGGGACCTTTCACGCAGAACGATGAACAAATACCCCCGGCCTTGCGCGAGGCGGCCTTTAGGCTGGAAAAAGTAGGCCAACGCGGTCAAATTATCAGATACTTCGACAAAGGGGCGGATCACGAATGGTGGGGCCTGGTGGAGTTGACCCAGGTCATACCAGCCGATGAGATGGAGATGACGAAGGTTCGGGGTGAATTGGAAGCGATCCTGAAAGAACGTCAAATTAGACGGCGAATGCTGCAACTACAGCAGGAATTACAACTCAAGACCAAAGTGGAAATTGTCGATCCGATATTACGGCAAAAAGGGAAAAATCAGGCGGCAGGATAAATGGATGGGATTATTAACTTCACAGATTGATCGAGATTTCGACGGCGGGATATATCTGGCGCCGCTGGGCGAGATTCCCGCTCCGGATCATATTGGATCAGTTGATTACGACGGGAATTTGTACCTGCCGCTGACCATTGACGGCAGCACCGAGATGGAAGTGGTGGTAACCGCAGGTCAACAGGTCCCCCGGGGAACATTACTGGCCCGCGGCGGGGGATACTGCCTGTACGCGCCGCGGCCGGGGGTGGTCAAAGGTGAGACGGCCCCCGGCGACGCCGGCATCTGGGCCGCCGGGAAAACGGAGCAAAAAGCTTTGGTGTTGGAACAGTTTTCCGCCATCTCGGCGCGTGATTATGTAGGTAAAAGTAAATCCGTTTATAAGGTTTCCGCCGAGGAGATAGAGCAGGCCAAGGATGAAATTCGCTCGGCCAATGAACGTCGCGGTTTGAAGCAGCGGCGGACGGTGTGGGATAAGATCGAACGGGCGGGAATTGTCACCACCGAAGGTGCTCGACCCTTGGCGGCTTGGCTTAAGGAACTGTCGCACAATGAGATTAAAGTGGTGGTGGCGAACGCAACGCCTTTGGAAGCCACCTTGAACGGCTGCTTGGCGATCTTGGCTCGCTGGCCGGAGCAGGTGTTTACCGGTCTGGCGATTTTAAAGACCTTCCTGCAAGCCGATGAAGCGATTATGGCTTATCCCCATGGTTTTAATATTAATATGACCTCGGCCCAGGAATGGGAGGTTAAATGCGTGGCGGTCAGTGAGAAATACCCACAGGGCCGCAGCGGATCGGTATTGCGCACGCTGAAAAAACAAAAACAGTTGGGAAGGCGAGGTGTGCGACAGGATCAGGCGGTGGTTTTTGAGATTCAGTTGCTCCGTCAGGTGGAAAGAGCGGTCCTCACCGGCGAGATGCCCACCGAACGGGTGATTACCATCAGCGGAGACGGGGTAAAACGCCCCGGGCATTTTTTAGTTCCTTTAGGGCTGCCTTTGCAGGAGCTGTTGACCAGGGCCGGGATTTATCAAGACGTGGCGTGTGTGGCGGAGGGTTCTTCGCTGGCGGGAAAGGCGATCGACGCCCAAAAGGCGGTCGTAACCCAGACCAGTGAGAGTTATACGGTGGTGCGTCGGGTCAAGCGGGATCAGCCGCACAACTGTGTTCGCTGCGGCTGGTGTATCGCTGATTGTCCGTCGGGAATCGATCCGATGCGGCTTTTTAAACTGGCCCAATCAAGGCAATACCACCGGACGCGACAATTATCGATCGATGCGTGCGTGGAATGCGGGATCTGCTCTTATATCTGTCCCTCGCATCTGCCCATTATGGAGCAGATCCGGACCGCCAAAGAAATACTGCGGAACGATAAAAATATTAATTCCGTGATAAACGATGCCTAACGATAAAGAATTATTGTTGCCGCTGCCGCCCTATCGGCCGGTGCCGGAATCGGCGCAGCGGATCATGCGCACGCAATTGGCGGTGCTGATACTGCCGGCGGCGGCGGGAGCGATATTTTTTGGTTATCATGCCCTGAAGTTAATGATCCTGGCGGCGGCGGCGGCGGGCCTGGCGGAAGGCATCTGCAAAAGAGTGATATTTTCCAAGGTATCCGGCAGTATGCCGCACAGCCTGGCGATGGGACTGCTTTTGGCATTTATGCTGCCGGTTAGCTGTCCGTGGTACGTACCGGTAGTGGGAGCGGTAGCGGCGGTGGTGTTCGCCAAGCATTTATTTGGCGGGTTGGGTTATTATATCTGGCATCCGGCCCTGGCGGGGCGGTTGATAGTGCAAATATTATTTGGGGATTGGTTTTACGCTCCCCACGGACCGCTCTTGGGGCGCAACCATATTCTGACCGGTAATATTAATGCCGTCCCAGAGAATAGGATAGCCTGGTTTCAGATAGACTGGTTTTCCTCGTTGCCGGAAGATGGATTCGATGGATTTCTGCTGCTCCAGCCGGAAGAAACTTTGCGGCGCTTTTGGGAAATGGAGTTTGTGGACTCGGTGGCTCAAATAGGGCAGTATATATTGGATCGGCTCCCTTCACTGGAGCATTGTCTGGTGGGGGCGGTGCCGGGGGGGGTGGGGCAGACCTGTTCGGTGGCTTTAATCTTGGTCGGCTTGTTTCTGATTTATAGGGGATATCTGTCTTGGCAGCTTCCGGCGACTTTCATCGCCGGTGCCTATTTGGGGGCTATGTTGTTGCCCATAGGAATCGTAACCAGCGAACCCAGCTCCAATATTTTTTTATGGCCCATCATCGATGGGGGCTTGGCCGCTGGGTTTACCTATCTGAACTACCACCTTTTCAGCGGGGCGTTGCTTTTAGGGGCCCTGGTGTTAACCAGCGATATGACCAGCCGGCCCATAACGGTGCGGGGACAGATGATTTTCGGCGCTGGCGCAGGGCTTTTGACCACCGTTTTTCGCCTTTATTCGGATATCTCCATTCCCTGTTGCGCCGCCATATTGCTGATGAATAGCCTGGTCCCGGCGATCGATAGGCTGACGCGTCCGCGCGGACGGGGCGAAATGGACAAATAACCTTGGACAACAGGCGGCCAACATGGGACAATAGATAACGGACAGCGGAAACCAACGTTTGAAGATAAATACGGTTTTAGTTCTTTTGTTTAAATTCAGCTTGCCGATAAATAAGTAACCGGACTTTGGCAAAACTTTAGTAAGTAATTAACCGGAGGCTTTCTGAATTGACCATGGAGAAGGGAAACGACCAACCCGGCAACGAAAACGGACCCCGAGGCGATTTTATAGAGGAACATATAAAATTGCCGGAGACCCCTTTATCGTCGGCGGCAAAATTGCAGACAGAGTTGGAGCCCCCGTCGATTTCTGCCGCTTCGGGCTCCAGGCAGCAAAAAATCAAAAACCAATTATCACCGGACGAATCACCTCCCCTCGAACCCTATGCCGGCACCAGCGCCGCCCGCGACCTGTCGCAAGAGCTGGATTCGCCCTCAGACGAGCCGGATCAGATCACCTCGGCCCAGGTGATCGAGGCGATACTTTTTGCCGGCGATGAACCCATCACCGGTAAGAAACTTGCGGAAATGGTGGGCACGGGCGGGATCAGCCAGATTAAGCAGCACATAGAGCAGCTTAATGAAAAGTATCAGCGGATGAATTGTGCCTTTCGCATTGAAGCCATCGCCGGAGGCTACCAGATGCTGACCCTGAGTAAGTTCAACATTTGGCTGCGAAAGCTGGTTAAGGTGCGCCAGGAGACCAAACTGACGCCGGCGGCCCTGGAAACCCTGGCGATTATCGCCTATAAACAGCCGATTATACGGGTGGATGTGGAGGCCATTCGCGGGGTGGGCTGCGGAGAAATGATCCGGCAGCTTTGTGAGAAAGGAATGGTCAAAATTGTGGGCCGGGCCGAAGTTTTGGGCCGACCGCTTTTGTATGGGACTACCAGAAAATTCCTGGAAGTCTTCGGGATTAATAGCCTCAAAGAATTACCTCAGGCCGAGCAATTGAAACCACCTTATTAACTTCGAATCTTAGCCTGCTCTAAATAACTGAAAAATAAGCGGTTGCTTTGAGCATGATGATCGGATACAATACTCCGGTTGTCATTTTTATAGCGGTTGATAAAATCTAAATCTTTTAAGGAGGTTGGATGAGACGGTCTCGCCTAATCAATTACCTCGGGGTGGGATTGTTGTTATTACTGAGCCTGTCTTTTTACGGTTGTAAGGAGGTGAATCAGTTGTCGCTGCGCCCGAAAGAGGGTGCTGCTTATACGCAGAAGGTGCATCTGATCAGCGACCTGAAGATGCCGCCCTTTCCAGGCGCCGATTATCATAATAGCGAAATGGTGCTGAAATACGAGGTCATCAAGGTGGATGAAGAGGGTTCGGCGACTATTCGGGTGACCATTGATTCGATCAAGGCCTCGATGAAGAGCCTGACGGTCTCGGCTTCCTTTGACAGCAGCCAGCACAACTCCGAGACCGCCGCCGGTGGAACTCGGGATATTAAACAGCGATTTCGTCAATGTTTTGCCGGCCTCAAGGGCGCCGGCTACACCGCCGTGCTGGATCAAAAAGGGCGGGTGGTTAAGGTTTTTGATATGGATCAGCGGGTGGAGCGGATTTCCACCGGGCCCATTCTGGACGAGACCGCAGGGGGCTACCAGGCGGCTCACCTGCTTTCGCCAAGCCATTTGCGGGAATATGTGGCCTTAGGGATGTACTCCGCCTGGTTGGAGGCAAAGCCCCAGCCGGATCAGAAATGGATAAGCTATGAACCGGTGGAGACGCCGCGGGCGGTGCCGGTTATGGCCCAAAAAACCTTTAAGCTCGAAAATATCAAAAAAGAAAAAAATAATCATCTCGCAGTTGTATCGTTCAAAACGAGCGGCGCCCTGGACCGCCCCCTGCCGGAGTACGCCCGCTTAACCGGCAACCGGGCCCGGGGAGAAGTGGAGATAAAATCGATCCCTGCCGGTGAGGGTGAGATAACCTTTTCCCTGAACCGGGGGCACCTGGTGAAGCTGCAGGAGAAATTGACCGCCGAAGTGATCTTTCCCGGCGTAGAGCCGCCGCCCACTACCTCAACGACAAATAGGCCCCAACGAAAAGTCTATTACGTCGTGGATAAGACTATCGAGTATTTAGATAAGTGACGGAAATAATTTATGCAGGAGTAAGTTGTTATGAAAAAGTCAAGTAGCTTGTTATTGCTGATGGTGGGAGTGTTGATGCTGATGGTCCTGGGCTGCCCTCCCTCGGATAGTAAGATCGAAGTGAGCCCGCCAACATATCAACCGGGCCAGGTGGAGAAGGTGCGCTTTGTCCGGCAGGACTTATATAATAGCTGGGTGGAAACCCCCGGTCAGCCCCAGGCCATGCCCTCTTCTCGAGAGTTCACTGAGGAAGTGGTATTAAGCCGGGAGGTGGAATCGGTCAACAGTGATGGTTCGATGATTATGAAAGTGACCTTTGAGCAGGTGAACGTTACGGATAAGAGAAAATTGGAGAATCAGGAGAATTTAATCACTTACCGCAGTACTCGGGAAAAAACGGAGTCTTCTGAGGCTAATGAGCCAGCCCTGGCCGGCGCCAGCTACCGGATCGTTTTAGGGCCGGATACCACCGTCAGGGGGATCATGGACCTGGAGCAGTTGCGAAAAGAGCTGGGCATCCAGGAAGGCGCCTCTGTGATAGTGGCGCGTCTGCTCCAGGAAAACCGGCTCAAGATCACGCATGAAAGAGAGTTTTTGCAGAGCGGAGTGCAGACCGGTGGTCAAGCTACAAAGCTGTTTCCTGTGCGGTCTGAGTGGAATAAGGCCCAGGCTTTGGAAAAAACTTTCCGGGCCCAAAATACTCAAACGCCTCTGGGCCACCCGGGCCTGGCGGTTACGATGACCGGCCAGGCGGTTTACATACTGCCGGAAGGATGGCCCGATCCGCCCCGCCCCGAAGATCCCATCCGGCCCATACTTATTGAAAAAAGCGATATGCAGCCCCCCGAGATCACCGGCGAGAGTTTGCTGGACCTGACTACCGGCCAGGTGTTACGCGATAACACCAAGACCAAGCTTACTTTGATTATCACTTCAGAAAAAATTGCCCAGGAGGCCGGTGTCGAAAAAAAGGAGACCGTCGATCAGCAAATGTTTATGCAGATCGAATTAACGCACCAATTCGAAACGCTTTTGAATTAAGCCTTTCGCACCAAGATAAATCAAAAATACCGGTATTCTTATAATCAAACCTCCGTCCCACGGCGAAAAACCGCGGGCGGAGTTTTTTTATGTAGCAATCTTAAAGGAATAATTGGCGTAAAACATTTTGTATAAAGACCTTATATGATTTTTACCCGCTTGCCTTTTATGAAAAACCGCATCTGAGCAGCAGGGCGGGAAAACTCCGTAATTCGCCCCAAAGATAATCGTTGTTTTTTTTATAAAATTTTGGTATTCTGATGATAACGAACCTGATTATCGAATTTTTAAGTCTTTATTTTATTTACTCATTCCATTTAATATGGACGAAAGGAGGTAACACATGTTTGTACATCTTACTACGAGGAGGAGACTTACCATCGGTTTGATGTTGGGCCTGTGCCTGGTGGGATTGACACTACTGCCGAGCATCGCTTCGGCCCAGCGGGTCATTGCCGAACGGGCCGAAAAAGCGCCGGAAGGAGCGATTGCTCGCACACTCGATTCAAGTTGGATCGATACCATGCATTGGCGTTCCATCGGCCCGGGTTCGATGGGGGGACGTATTATCAGACTGGCGGTGGTGGAATCAAATCCGGATATTTATTGGGCGGCCACGGCTTCCGGAGGTCTTTGGAAGACCACCGACGGCGGCAAGACCTTCAAAGGACAATTCCAGTACGAAGAGGTCAACTCCATCGGCGACGTAGCCGTCTCCCAGTCCAATCCTAACATCGTCTGGGTGGGCACGGGTGAACATAATCCCCGCAATTCCACTATTTACGGCAAGGGCGTCTATAGATCGACCGACGGCGGCGAAACCTGGACCTGCATGGGCCTTCAGGAGACCCGCCATATCGGGCGTTTGGCCATTCACCCGACCAATCCCGACATAGTCTATGTCGGCGCCATGGGCCGTACCTGGGGGCCTAACGAGGAACGCGGCCTCTACAAGACCGCCGACGGCGGTCAAACCTGGGAAAAAATCCTCTACGTCGATGACCAAACCGGCGTCATTGAATTGCAGATGAATCCCAAAGACCCCGACACCCTGCTTGTCGCCACCTGGCAGGTACAGCGCGATATTTATGACAGCGGCGAGCCGGCCATGAGCCACGGACCCGGCAGCGGCATCTGGAAGACCACCGACGGCGGTGAAACCTTCAGGCGCCTGGGCCCTGAAAACGGCCTGCCCGAAGGTGACATGGGACGAACCGGCATCGATTATTTCCGCGCCGATCCCAGCATTGTTTACTTGATTACCGGCGCCGCCCAACAGACCTCGGAGATACGACAGAGAGACAACGGGATTTATAAATCCACCGACGGCGGCGAAAACTGGACCAAGGTCAACGACAGCGCCCCGCGGCCCATGTATTACAGTCAGATCCGGGTGGATCCTTCCAATCCCGACAACGTCATTGTGCTGGGCACCAATATGACCCGTTCCACCGACGGCTGTGTAACCCTGGAACGTGCCGGACGGGGAGTGCACGTTGATCATCACGCCTTGTGGATCGACCATCGCGACGGCAATCATGTCCTGGTGGGTAACGACGGCGGCCTGGGCGAAAGTTTTGACGGCGGCCTCACGTTCACGGCGATAAAGAAGTTTGCCATCGGCCAGTTCTACGATGTTGAGGTTGATACACGCCGGCTTTATTACGTCGGCGGCGGCCTGCAGGACAACGGCACCTGGTATGGCCCGGCCCTGACCCGCGGCCAATATGGCCCCAGAAACCAGGATTTCCGCTCCGTAGGCGGCGGCGACGGCTTCGTCGTCCAGATCGATCCCACCGATCCCACCATCATCTATACCGAAAGCCAAAACGGCAACCTCCGCCGGAGAGGAGGACCGGAAAATGCCAGATTAAGAAGACCCCGCGAAGGCCCGGAAGGCGAGCGGCTCAGCGGCGCCTGGAAGACAGATTTTGTCCTCTCGCCCCATAACCCGAAGATCTTTTTTGCAGCGTTTAACTACGTATTAAAATCCTCATATTACGGCGCCGATATGTTCATCATCTCACCGAAAATTACCCTTACCGATGGCGGTCATGGAACGGCTATTACCGTTTCGCCGCTCAATCCCGACGTGATTTATGCCGGCGCCGATGACGGAGGATTGTGGGTGACCCGCGACGGCGGCTTCAACTGGAAACCGATCCATGACAACACCGGCATACCCGTTGATTGCTACGTTTCTACCCTGGAGGCCTCCCGCTTTGAAGAAGGTCGCTGCTACGTGGCTTTCGACGGTCATCGCTCCGACGACGAGCGGCCCTTTGTCTATGTTACGGAAGATTTTGGTGAAACCTGGACCTGCATCAACAGCAACCTACCCCAGTTCGGCTCTACCCGCTGCCTGCGGGAGGATACCAAAAATCCCAATATCCTTTATTGCGGCACCGAGTTCTTCGGTTTCGTCTCTGTGGATCGCGGCGGCAGTTGGATCAAGATGAACAATAATCTGCCCACCGTGGCCATCCACGATTTCGATATCAGCGACGCCGCCGGCGAACTGGTGGCCGGCACCCATGGCCGCAGTCTCTGGGCCCTCGATATCTCCTGGCTCCAGCAGCTAAACGACGAGGTGTTTGAAGCCGATGTCCACCTGTTCAAGCCCCACCCGGCGGTGCTCTGGAATGAGCCCGAAGAAGAGTCCGAACCGGAACCCGGCGAACTCGTCGGCGAGAACCCTCCCTTCGGCTCGGTGATTTACTATAAGCTCAAGGAAGATGCCGGCCGCGTCAGATTGCTGATAACCGACCTGAACGGCGAACCACTGCGGATATTGAATGGCCCGCGCACGGCCGGTCTGCAAAAGGTCGTCTGGGACCTGAAAACCGGTCCCCGCGGCGGCGGCCCGCTGGTCTGGCCCGGAAAATACCGGGTACTCTTGACGGTCGATGGTCAGGAATTCGAACAGGAGCTCCTGGTCGAACCCGATCCCGAAGACGACATCATCCAAAACTGATTGATTCGACCAACAGGCGGCATCCATTGCCTGCTGCAAAGAATAACTGCTTTTTGGTTAAAATCAAAATTATGCCGATTGTGATAAATACGTTAGGGGGAGGCGGTCTTCAGCCCGACAGGGCTGGAGGATGGTATTTAACCTTATGGAGATAAGCAGGAATTAAAAACAATTGGTATTACAAAAAACTCCGCTCTCGACATGCCTGCGAAAGCGGAGTTTTTTTACCCGGTAAGCAATAGATCGGGCGGCGCCTTACTGTTGAAGGCGCAGAGGCGCTTTCAGAAGCAGAATCATTTTTAGGAAAATCACGGCCTATTTGATTATCGTCCTCAAAGCTGCTTCGCTCTCGAGGGTGGCGATAAATAAATTATCCGGATAGCGGCGGTGCTGGAGCGCCGATTGAAAGATGGATCCTGTTTCATAGTAATCCAGGGCCAGGCCGGCCAGATATTGCAGCCGCAGACTGCGGTCGCGATTGATCTGGGCGTCGCGCAGCCAAGCGGTCAAATCGGGTCCCTGGCCCAGGTAAGTGCCCAGCAGATATACCGCCGAACCCAATTCGACATCTTCCAGGGAAGTGAGTATCTGTGGATTATCTTCCAGACGCACCTGCAGGGCATCGACGTCGATAAGCATCGGATTGATCTGTCCCAGCATGACCACATCATACCCTTCCTCGGCAATATCGCTGTTCCAGACCGTGCCGTAAGGAAAGGCCTGCATGAAGGTGGCTATTTCGCTCTTGACGGCCGCCTCGCTGGTCTCATAAAAAGGCACCCATTGGGTAACGATCCCCCCCGGATTTAGATGTTGTTTGCACAAATCAAAAAACTCCGCCGAATACAACGCCGCCGCCCCCCGCACCCAGGGATGAATGGGGTCGGAAGTAATGATGTCGAATTTTTCTTTGGTGGTGGTCAGAAAGTGGCGGGCATCATCGTAAATCCGCACCGTCCGGGGATATTTTAAGACGTCGTAGTTCTCTTTTGCGAACCATTTTTCAGCGCCGTCCAGCACCCGCGGTTCGATTTCGCAAATTACGATCCTCTCCACCTCGGGATAGATAACAAACGTCCCCGCCGTCACCCCGGCGCCGCAGCCCACCACCAGTATCGACTTCGGCTGCGGATGGATCAATCCCGGCAGATGTCCCAGCATCCGCTGAAGCCGCATATCAAGTTCATCCGATGAAGCTACCACCTTGCCGCTGACGTGAAAGTTGGTGATGTCCTCGGGCAACTGTGAAACCGCCACCGAGGCGCTTATTCCTTCTTCCACATAGAGGTATTTCAAATCCTCTTGCCACCTCTCCGTCATACGTCCGTAAGCGATTAATTCTTTGGGGACCGGCGGAACCAAGAACATCATCAGGCCCGCCAATCCGAGTATCAAAACCGTTACTAAAAATCCCGCCGCCCTGGAGATCAACCGGATTCTCCCCGCGCCGGAGGTGGCGCGTGAATGCCCCGCTCTGGGCGAGAAAAAGCAGGATAAAAACATTAAAACCGCCGATACCGCTGCGATTATCGTTAAACCTTGTTGTGCGATCTGAGTGTCCCATATAGGAGTTATTACCAAACTGAACACTAACGCCCCCGCGATGGCGCCCACCGTGTTAGCGGCATAAATCCCGCCCACCAGCCGACCGGGATCCTGACCTTCTGACCCCGCTGCTGCCAAGGCCAAAGGAAAGCTCGCCCCCCAGAAAAATGTCGTCGGCCCCAGCGCCACCATGCATCTGATCAGATCGTGAATGCACTTTTGTGTTATATCCCCAAAATGATCCGGATTCACATCCCAGTATGGTAACTTTTCGGTTATCATATACGCCGCCGCCGGTATACAGGCTACTAATAAAAGTTGACACCAGCCCAGGGCGATCCTTGCATCTCGAATAAATCGCGCCAGCAGCGAACCGAAGCTGCTGCCCAGCCCCAACCCGGCCAGGAAGACCGCCAGAATTATAGAAAACGTATAGACCGTCGGGCCAAACAAAAGGGAAAGCAGCCGCGTCCAAAGCACCTCCGCCCCCAGGGCCGTCAATCCCGATAGAGCGATGGCTATATATACCGCAGGATACGTGGGAAAGGATAATCCCTCTCGCTCAAGGGCAAAGGCCGGCTTGAAAGTGCCCCGTCCTGCCAGAATTAACGCCACGATCACCACCAGGGCGTTCAGCGTGGCCGCAAAGTAGGTGGCTATCACCGTGTCGTAAAAACGCAGCAGGTAAAAGCCGGCTAAAAGAGTCCCCGCCACCGCCCCGACAATATTGGCGCCATAAAAGAATCCCATTTGGGAGATACCCGTCTGGGTGGATTCCATCCAGCGCGAGATGGCCGGCAGCGTGGCCCCCATCAGGATGGTAGGCGGCAGCAGGCAGACCAGGGCCACCACCGCCCGCAGCAGGACTCCTAAAGGCCCGTGGCCCACCCATGACACGTAAATATGGTTCACGTAAGGCAGCAGCCACAAAAGTGCTATCCCGATTATCCCGATCCCCAGCTCCAGGCAGGCATAAACGCGCAAGGGGTGCCGTTTAGGAGCGATCAGGCGGGGAAAAGCCAGACTGCCCAGAAACATCCCCCCCATGAAACTGGCCAATAAAACAGCCAGTGAGATCGCCGACGCCCCGATCACTAGTCGCAGCAGGTGAAACCAGACGACTTCATAGATCAAGGCCGAACAGCCGCTGCCCACAAACAACAACAGTAAGGCCGGCGTGAATCGCCCCCCCTCTGTAACCTGCCGGTGAAGGTCTTGATCGACTAATTGCTTTTTTTTACGTCTTTCCAAATAGGGATCGTCCTGTGTCGCTATTTCATATGGATAACGTATAAATTAGGGCATATATTTCAAAAAATCACCCCTGACCATAATAAAATGCCCCTCGAAAATGCTCTGATTCTTGACCCTTCTATAACGGTAAAAAAAAGACATAGAGACGGCTCATCAACCGTCTCTATGTCGTGAGTAGGTCTGTGTATGGGGCTGCTAATTAATCACACAGGTTTTTAACCAGGCGGCGGCAAAGTAGGCAAAATCAATCATATTGACAATGCCGTCGCCGTTGAAGTCCGGACAATCAATACAGCATATCTTCTTGGGAATAAAGAAGTAATCCTCGGTCTCGCCGTATAGGTAACCGCCTGGCGGGCCGGAACCGGCATCGGGCAGACCTCCGGTGGGGGGCGCACTGCCGACCCAGGGCGTCTCCGAAAGCGTGATCCGCATCCAGATGGGCAGCCTGCGGTCGGCACCCGGGGGATGCCAGGGCAAAAACTTGGGGGTGGTGATGGTATAGATGCCCGCCGCCGGCGCCGCCATGCCGATAGCCGCCAGTACATCCTGATTCTGCACCGCCCATTCCGGGGCGTCGCCGGGATTAATGCAGGTGTGCTTCTGATTCCAGTCGCCGCTGCGATCCCAGTCGAACCAGACGTTGGCATAGAGGGTGGCGCCCGCCGGTACGTTTACGATATTAACGTTATATCGAAAACTAACGGGGATACATCTGGGCAAATTTAATGGAATATTCAGCACCCCGTCATCGGCCACATCCAGGTCCGACTGATTCGGCGGCGGAATGATATTCGTGGTCGGGTCCATATCCGGCGGCAGGTCCGCCTCGACTTCCATGGTGACATTATTACCCAAATATGCCATCTGGAACGGGAACCAGTGAATCGGACCGTGCGGCGGGGAACCCATACCATAAACCGTTGGGAAACTAGCCGGTGTACCCCACGGATAGGCGGTCATTGGTGCAAACCAACTATTGGTGCTGTCGGGGGCGTCGCCCAGATCACTGTCGAACCAGTGTGCTTCATGAAGCTCCCAGACCCAGCGTTCCTCCTGAGTAATGCCATCATTGCCCACAAATGCCAATAACTCCCGGGCAATGAGTAATCCGCCCGACTCCACCACTATCGAATGTTCCAGATAGGGGTGGTCAGTCGGCGGAGGAATCTCCACTTCAAAAGTTATGTCGAAGAAACTCTCGGCCGGGAAATCCAAGGGATTGCCGGGGCTGATGGGATCATTGTTCAGCCAAACCGGTACCCAGGGCAGGCTTTCTTGCATACCTCCCAGACGAAGCTGACTTAACGGATCATCGCCCAGCTCATGTTTAATTTCTATTGGCGGAACAGAAACCAGATCCATCTGGATGATCTTTACGTTGATCTCGCCTTCCTCGGGAACGCCGTTGCCGTTACCATTCCGAAGCAAGAGAGATTGGTGCGGAGGCATCCCCGGGTCAGGCGGCACCACGATGCCGTCCTCGACTCTAAATCCGGGAATGGGTATAAATCCTCCATTTCCCGGAGGGCTCCAGACCCAAATGTAAAATGTGGCAGTGGGGTATCTCCGCCCCGTACCAATCGGCTACGAATTTGTACCAATTCTCCCCGGGCTTGCTCGGATCGGGTACAATTTTATATTTGAAGAAGGGGAACATGCCGTCAAAGTCAATGTGTTTTGTTAAGACGGGCGGGTCGGACCATTCGCCGCTGCCGGGAATGGCCGGATCATTGGGATCGCCTGATTCGATGCTGCCTTCGATGTGGAAATCGTTAGGCAGCACCCCCCCGGTATCATTGGGACTTATATCCTGGTGGATATCGATGTTTATCCCCGCCGCGATGGGATTGGTGGGATTCGGATTGACCGAGAGGTTTTCCCATAAGTTCCACGGTTTGGCTACGGTCGTACCCGGAAGGGGCACCGGTTTTCCACCGCCGACCCATTGGGCGTTTTCATCAACAATGATGAATTGAACCTTGGTGATATCAAATAAAGGATTACTCATATAGGAGCTGGCCGCGGGATTGGCGGCCCCGGGCCCGGCCATCGCCGTGTTGATGGTAATCTTTGTGGGAATGTTCCAGGCAATAGGCACCGGACAGTTCCAGTACCAGGCTCGTTTATTGCCGTTGATGTCCTGCATGCCCACAGAGACTACGTTGATTTGACTTGGCGGTATGAGTGCCGGATCGAATTGGGGCGGAACCACCGTGATCGTGATGGTTGAGTTCGACAGATCCGGGTCTTCCTTATAGTCGTACATCCAGGCGGCGGAATAGCTCCCGGTGGGCAAATCCTCATTTCCCCAGTACATCACCAGACCGCTATCATCGGGCCAATCGGGATCGCTTCCCTCGTAAACATATAGCCCGGGCGACTGATATTCGTTAAACAGATAAGGCTCACCTTCCACGAAATCAGGATTATTCCAATCGAACATATAATCTCCCCACTCAAGTTCCGTCATGGTTCTGAGGTGGCCGGCGTACAGATTTTCCTCCCAATCAGCCGGTGTCAGAATATCAAAGAATGAATCGGCCCGCGCCGCCCCGGTGAAAACCAGCAGAACCAGTCCCACCCACGTCCAGATTAACAGTTTTTTCGCTTTCATATGCGTACCTCCATATCTAAAAAGTTATAGTTTTTCGCGTGAGTTGTTAGTTAATGGCGCAAGACAACCCTGCGACCGGTATTTTTTACTTAGCCCAGAATCCTCCTTTTGAGAACCTTACCTGTAAACCGACAGATTGGGAGCTGAACATTCTGAGCAGGGTTTCTTCCCTGACCGTTTGGATAATTTAATTTTTCTCTCCTAACCCAAATAATCGGCCTATTTTAAATCGAAACTTTAGTTATCACAATACTTTGCGCGATGTCTTGAAATATGCAAAAGATTGGCATTTTCCTTTTTTCGAGCCTCCTTTAGCATAAATTGTATGTGCATGAAGCAATCGGTTAACTATCATAGCAGACGACGAAAAAAATGTCAAGATTTATAAATAATCATTATTTTATACAAAACGGGTTTTCAGTACTGATAAGCCGATCAGCATATTGACGGGATTCCGCGGGTAACTATAATTGCTTTGTACGTTTGAATTTGCTGACACCCCAGGCGAGGTAAGGTTTGTGGCAAAAACGGTGAGAGAATTGGCCGAGCATGTCGGCGGGACCGTCTCCGGTGATCCTGACCTGGTGATAAACGGCGCCGCCACCCTCAAAGAAGCGGGCCCCGGGGATGTGAGTTTTTTAGCTAACCTCAAGTACGAAAAGGAGATGCGCTCTTCAGCCGCATCGGCCATCGTCGTGCCTGAAGACATCAGCGATGTCAATGGAACGGTGATTCGATGCAGTGACTCATATTATGCGTTTATGCAGATTGTAGTTTTGCTCTATGGCTACCGGGAGCACGAGAAGGTCGGAATCAGCGAACGGGCCGGGGTCGCCCCCACCGCTCAGATCGGCAAAGACGTCGATATTCATGATTTTACCGTGATATCCGCGGATTGTGAGGTAGGCGATAATTCCTGTATATATTCAAATTGTACCATCGGGCCGGGGACCAAAATCGGCAAAGAATGCATAATTTACCCCAATGTAACGATTTATGACGGATGCAGCGTCGGGGATCGGGTGACGATTCATTCGGGCACCGTCATCGGCCAGGATGGTTTCGGTTACGCCACTCACAATGGGGTGCATCATAAGATCCCCCAGATAGGCGGAGTGATCATCGAGGATGACGTGGAAATCGGGGCCAATTGTGCCATTGATCGCGGCACGCTCGGCGATACGGTAATTGGCCGCGGCAGTAAGTTCAGTAACCTGATTGCCATCGGCCATAATACTCAAATTGGCCCGTACAGCCTGTTGGTAGCCCAGGTGGGAATTGCCGGCAGCGTTAAAGTAGGTAAATATTGCGTCTTTGGCGGCCAGGTGGGCGTGGTCGGTCACATCACCATTGGCGACAACGTTAAAGTCGGCGCCCAGGCCGGAGTGACCAACGATATCCCGGAAGGCCAGGCCGTGGTCGGATCACCCGCCCTGCCCATTACCAGAGCCAAACGAAGCCTGACACTTCTGAAAGACCTGCCGGAATTCCGCAAAAAACTTAGAGAACTGGAGAAATCTCTCCACGATTTGATTAAAAGCAGCTAAGACCGGAAAAGGGCGATTATCAGTATTGGTACCAGCGTTTCGCACACCGCCCCTACTTTTGATGCCCCCATCGGGGGCATGCTTTTACGAAGCATAAGCATGTGAAACCAGGAAACTCTATTGTTATATATGTAAATGATTGATAAAAAACTTGGCCCTTATTAATGTCGGCTATCCACAAAACACAGACCAATACCCTGGGTTTGATCGCCGGGCAGGGAAGACTGCCGTTTCTGGTCGCCGACGGCGCCCGGGCGGCGGGATTGCAGGTGGTGTGTGCCGCCTTGAAAGATCAGGCCGAGGCCGCTTTAGCCCAGCACGTAGATAGTTTTCACTGGGTGCCTCTGGCGCGGCCGGGTAGATGGATAAAAAAACTGCGCTCCCAAGGGGCGACCCGAACGATTATGGTCGGTCGGGTGGCCAAACAAAGGATTTACACCCCCGCTCGTATCCTGTGGTATCTGCCCGACCGGCGGGCGTTTCGGATATGGTACGGAAGATTAAAAAGCAAAGATAAGCGCAATGATTCTCTGCTGACGGCCCTGGCGGATGAATTGGCCGTGGGAGGTATTATTTTGGAAGATTCAGTGCAGTATTGCCGAGAGCACCTGGCCCGAGACGGCGTGATGACCAAATGTCAACCCAGCACCGCCGTGCAGGCCGACATCGAGTTCGGCTGGGAAATTGTTAAAAGGATGGGCGATCTGGATATCGGCCAGGCCATCGCCGTCAAGGAGCGGGAAATCATCGCCGTCGAAGCTATCGAGGGTACCGACGAAATGATCGAGCGTGTGGGTCATCTGTGCCGCTCCGGCGGCTGGACGCTGATCAAGGCGGCCAAACCCCATCAGGATATGCGTTTCGATGTGCCCACCATCGGCCCCGACACCATCGAAAATCTCAAAAAAAACAAGGCCGCCTGCGTCGCCGTCGAAGCCGAAAGAACCCTCATCCTCGACCTGCCCGAAACCATTAAGCTTGCCGACCGCTATAAAATCGCCGTGGTGGGCCGAAAAGCATAACCTAAAATAATCTTATATTATCATTTTGAAGATGCAGGCCGGAGAATCTCGTTTCTTTACATATTTTTTACACAACCATAATCTTGTACGAGTGTCTTAACAGATAGAGTGAATGCTTAAAAACAGTATATTTCAACCTTAATATAAAACAAAATCAGGAGGTAATTATGCGTGGATTGAAGTTTATTTCGATGATGTTGTTGCTGATTTTAGCTGGCCCCTGTCTTGTCTTGGGGCAAACAAAAGTCAATCCAAAACAGATGCAACGTCAATCACCCAGGGTTAATTCCGTGGTGAAAGGCAACAATACTTTTGCCTGGGATCTGTATGCCCGGCTAAAGGGGCAGGAAGGCAATCTGTTTTTCTCGCCGTATAGCCTGTCATCTGCGTTGTCGATGACCTATGCCGGTGCCGGGGGGGAAACTCGGTATCAAATGGCAGAGATTTTACATGTGCCGGCTCCCAGTAAAACAGAAAGGTATGACCTTGCCGGTAAGCTCGAAAAGATAAAGTATGCATTTATACCCCCCGTTCAATGGCACACGCCTTTCGGCGCCTTGATCAAACAACTCAACGACCAGGGCCAGAAAGGCGACTATCAGCTCAGCATCGCCAACGCCCTGTGGGGCCAGCAAGGCTACGGTTTTCTGCAGGAATATTTGGACCTGACGCAGAAATACTACGGCGCCGGTCTCAAGGAGGTTGATTTTGTAAATGATGCTGAAAGAGAAAATACCCGCCGAACCATCAACGCCTGGGTGGAGGATCAGACCAATAAAAAGATCAAAGACTTGATCAAGCCCGGCGCCCTCAATGCCCTGACCCGGCTGGTGCTGACCAACGCCATTTATTTTAAAGGCGATTGGGCCCTGCAATTTGAAAAGAAAAACACCAAAGACGCACCCTTTTATATCGCCCCGGATGAAAAAATTGACGTGCCGATGATGCATCAAAAAAGCAGGTTCAATTACGCCTCTGCGGATGATCTGCAAATCCTGGAATTGCCTTATAAAGGCGAAGATCTGAGCATGGTGGTGCTGCTGCCTAAAAGGGTCGATGGCCTGGAAGCTCTGGAAAAATCGCTTACCGCCGAAAACCTGGACCAATGGCTTAAAGATATCCGCAGGCGTGAAGTCCTGGTTTACCTGCCGCGGTTCAAGCAAACCTGTGAGTTCGGCCTGGCCGACGTGCTCAAAAAAATGGGGATGCCCGACGCCTTCGAGCCGGGTAAGGCCGATTTCTCCGGCATCAACGGTAAAAATGATCTCTTCATCTCCGCCGTCGTGCACAAGGCCTTTGTCGAGGTCAATGAAGAAGGCACCGAGGCCGCCGCCGCCACCGGCATCATCGTCGGCGTCACCGCTATCCCCACCCCGCCGCCGGTCTTCCGCGCCGACCACCCCTTTGTGTTTATGATCCGCGATGTCAAAACCGGCGCCATCCTCTTTTTGGGTCGCGTCGCCCATCCCCAATAAAATTTAAAATGTAATTCCTGGGACCTTCGCTTGACAATTACTTGTTGTCATTCGGAGCGCAGCTAAGAATCTTAAACTCACGTACTTGTTTGTACTAACGGAACGTTCAGGATAAACTCCGCAAATACCATCTTTTTTTATATTTGGGGGGCATGCCCAAGCATTACTCGGGCGGGTTTAGACCGCTAAAGCTTAATCTCTTTTAGCTTTTTTTCTATATCATCCACTCCAAATCCTTCCGCGCGCACAATATGTTCTTTATCCGTCAAGATCAACCACGGTAAGGCTTTTACTCCCCAATCGAATCTAACCTTTTCCTCATCGCCTTCAATCATGCCGACGGGGAAGGTTATGTTGTTTTTGTTCACCCATTCCTTAAGTACTTGGCCATCTACTTTAGACGCCTGCACGCCGACTAATACCACATTCTTTTTTGTTAATTCATCAGCCTTTTTAGTTAATTCTGTCATATAATAACGCGAGGGGCGTTGGCTCAGGTCAAAGAAGCAAACTACTATTGACTTGTTTTTGGTAATTTGAGAGGAAAAATCTATCTTGATGCTCTCAAAATCCGATAGACGTTGTCCAATCAATGATGGCGGAGGAGCTTTATATGTATAGATTCTTAGTTCACCGGTTCGTGAGTCTTGTACTTCTACACCGTCCTGAAATTCCATTTGAAATAATTCGCCGGGCAACTTCTCATTGACAAGCACCTCATTAACATTCAGATCACGGTGAGACCTTAAATATGTGTTACTCTCTTCGTCTCGGCCAAAATGTTTATAACCTTGCGTCATCGGAAACCAACAGCCAGGAAGAACTTCCTGGTAATCGAGAGTCCAATGTTCAACGTTCGGCTTGCCTTTCCAAAGGCCTATTCGACCATGCAAAAGTCGATCATTTATACCTACATACCACCGGGTGGTTCCATCAGGATCGTCCAACCTTTCAAATTCCAGGATATAACATTCAATCCCTCGATAGTTGGAACGCCCGGTGATCACAAAATCTTCAGGGCGGCCCCAGAAGTCCGTATGCCCTTCGACGTACTGGGGATTCCACCAGAACGAATGTAGCTGGGCTCTGGGCCAACTCATATCTGATAATACCCAGCGAGCATGCCCCATAACCGTTGAATCTAAAATATATGTATCTTGCTCGTGAGTATAATACTTCTCACGGCCCATATACTCCTTACCATCCCAAATCCTCAAATTATGCCAACTCACTGGCTCGTCGATTAAATATCTCAATCGGTTTTGGTCAAAAGCAAGTTCCAGTATTCCGAGGGAACTGGGCAACAATTCCGGGAACCGATTCGGATCAAAAGTAATGTTGGGAAACTGCTTTTTCAAATTCTCTTTTCGGACAGCAATCTCTTGCGGCGTTGTAGTCCATTTGTAATCAATACGTATCAGCAAGCTGTCGATCCGGTGGATCCAATTTTCACTCTCCCGCACTGCCCGCACCAATTCCGCCGCCGTCACCTGCTGCTGAGTATTATTTTGTTTTTCCGAAGCTGCTGTAAGTACCTTTATTTTCTCCTCCAGCTCATCTACTGCAAATCCCTCCACCCGAACAATATGATCCTTATCTGTCAATATCAGCCAGGGCAATCCCTGCACGCCCCAATTGAATTTAACCTTTTCTTCATCCCCTTCAATCATGCCGACGGGAAAGGGTATGTTATTCTGAGTTAACCATTCCTTGGAGGCTTTGTCAGCTACTTTCGAGGCCTGCACTGCAACAACGGTAATATTCTCTTGCGACAGTTTCTCCACCTTTTTAGCCAGTTCCGTTATACAATGCCGTGACGGCCGCTGGTTCAGGTCGAAGAAACAGATAAGTATGGCTTTTTGTTTTTCTGCGGCAGGAGAAAAGTTAATCTTTATATCATCAAACTCTGGAAGTTGCCTGTTCAATAACGAGCCAGTCTTTTCGATTTTTACTTGAACTTGAGTTTCATGTCCGGGTTGCAAAGACACATTCTCGAAAATTATCCTATAATCAAAGGAACGTTTCTGAAATTCCAAGTGATCGATGTTTTTTATTTCTAAATCTACAAATCGATGAATATATCTCAACAAGTCTGCGCTTTCCCCTCCCCTTTTTATATCTGATGTATGGATGTTTTTTTCTCGATCAATCGCTATCAGCCTGGTGGCATCATCTCGTCTGGTCTGGGTGATTTCGGCGACTACATCATTGCCTTCTTGTTCAGGGCACCGCATGATTACAGGCTCGCGGCTCACAAAAAAATGGCTATATGGAGTCGAATATTCAGTAAGGCTCCAATTGTTTTCCACCACTTTCCATGCGCCGATAGCCATTTCGAGTTGTAGGGTTGCATCTTTTGCCTCCGGTGAAAATCTCAGGATAAAACGGCGTAGATCATCTTCTTCGTATCCGGGCCCTTTCCGGATGACGTTTTGCAAGTTTGAATCTTCGTTCCATAGGCCAGCGGCTTTGAAACTATGATCTTTTGATCCTTTAATTCGAACCACAAATAGATAATGGATCGACCTTCTTTCACTTGTCAGGTCTCTACGGGTATCAGGAGGTGCGGCTATATTTGAACCATCCGGGCGCCACCAGGGATAATCCTCTCCACTACCCATAAAGCTGAAACAGCGCAATCCCATCAGTTCTACCATTGTACCATCCGGCAGGGTTGCGGCGAAATTCAGTTTTGTTTGCTGTTGCTGTTGACCTTGGATTCTGCCGCTAAGAAAACACACCATTGACACGCATATAACCATTACCCTATGACATCTCATGATCGGCCTCCTTGAAATGTGGGGAAAAACGAGTATGTTTGCCGTACCCCACACAAACATATAGATCCCTCTTTCAGTTATTTCTATTTAGGTATTATTCAATCAGTATAAACAAACACCCTACTTAAGTTGTTTCTTAATCTGATAGGATTTGGTCTCAATCTTAAACGGCCCGGCGATATCCAGGGTGACAATGAAGGGTCCCTCGACGTTTTGAGGCTCTTGCCACAAGAGCGAACAGGTATCGCCTCAGCCGTACTCCAGCGTGTAGGTCCGTTCGTACGAACCGTCCTCATTTTTGATATGCACCCGAGGCGGCCGCGGCCGAATATCGTTGCGCAGCAAGCTGATCCTCTCACCCAGCCGACCCTGCAAGGTTTGATTAAAAGAATAGGTTGTTTCGTTTCTCTTACTAACCGTCAAAAGAGCAATGACCGGCTCGCCCACCGCCAGGTTAGATGTTTTCTGCGGGCTTATCTCAAAAATACTC
>Ga0111186_1019_pt1 | contig 25801 bp, 6 predicted proteins | sample DeeMarSWOR324_28_FD_80243 | JGI IMG/M metagenome (GOLD analysis project Ga0111186, IMG submission 80243) | Phycisphaerae bacterium SM23_30 | reverse complement strand
GGTTGCAAATGCCGATGCTTCTCCAAAAGTGACTGCCTGGATTGGGCCAGGCAGCTCCATTTCCGGGGATTGTAATGTATTTATCAGCGCCTTGCAGACCTTACCTGATAATAATCCTTCCGCCAATGCATGGGCATCCGGCTCGGGCGGCAAGCTCTTCGGGAGTCATGCAACGATTGGCCTGGCAACTGGTAATGGCATCGTGAAAGCATATCTTGGAGATGGTAGTCTTGTTCAGATCGGCGGCACAATCAAAGTTCTGGCCCAGACCGTCAACCAACAGCGGGCCTGGGTCTCCGCTGCTTATGGCTCCATTATCTCGGAAGGTCATAGTGAAGCCGTCGCCAGCTCGAATAATAAAACATTTGCCTACGTGGGTGAGGATGTCGAAGTAACCGCCGGGGTGCTGATGGTCCTGGCTGAAACGAAACCGGACAATTATGCCGAAGCCAAATCGGGCAGCGGCGGCGTCATTGAGAAAATGGAGGCGTGTACGGCAAAAACCACTACGGTGAGCGAAACAAAGGCCACCCTCATCGGCGCTTCAGTGACTCCCGTTCCGGAGCTTCCACTGATCAATGTAGGGACGCTTCAGATGAGCGCCGACAACGGGGCGAATTTTGATGGCAAATCCGATGGAGATTATGGCGCTGTTGTTGGTTTTGGCGGGGCAAAATCCGAACATAATTTGAGCTCGACCGCAGAAGCAAAAATAGGCGCCAATTCGAACCTCAGAACAGAGAATTTGATTGTCAATGCAACCAATAAAACGACCAAGGACATAGTGCCTGCCGGTCAGTTTCATTCAAGTTCCGGTTCGGGCGGTCTGGTGGGCGGGCCGGCGGCGCGGAGCAAAACCGATATTGCCAACACCACCGGGATTGTTGTTGAAGACGGCGTTTACATCGTGCAAACAGGCGATGTCAGGAATCCCGGTAGATTCGACTTTATTGTACTGAACGACATTTATGGTCGGGACCGGACCAAGGTCGAGGTCGGCGGCGGCATCACGGTTCCCAAGGCCGTATCTCTGATAATAAGTGATAAAAATGACGCCTGCATTGAGATCGGCAGCGCCCATCTGGAAAGTATAGGCGACATGAACCTGTCCACGCGGGTGGCGGCGGACATCGAGACCCACGCCAACAGCAAGGCCTGGGGGGTGATCGGGGCTCCTCTGGCAGATTCACTGGCCCGCGTTAAGGCCAAGAATGAAGTATGGATTAAGGAAAACGCCTACTTGCACTCATGGGGAGACATCAACCTGCTGGCCGGTCAGGATGCCGTGGGACAGGCAAACAGCGCCTCCGTCATTGCCCGTGCGGACCTCTGGAACAACACTCTCGTGCCGATTGATATTCCTGCCCAGGCCCATGGTGAGATCGAAGAGACGAACAAGGTCATCGTCGAAAATAACGCCCAGGTCCTCAGCATCCAGGATGTCAGCCTGCGGGCGGATGAGGGCTATTATAGCGCCCGGGGATACGGTGTCAGCAAGGATTTATACACACAGGGACTCGAAGAACTCGGCAAACTCCTAAGCGGTGATGATGTTTCCCTGGCCACCTATAGCGGATCCCAAACCGAATCTATTATTTCAGGCGTACAGGTTGACGGTACCGTGCGGGTGGGGATACAGAATCAGCAATCCCTTATTATCAGCTCCACCGGTGCTGTTATGGATCAATCGGAGGGCGTCTATTTTGCCCGGCTGGAGAATGTTTCTCTTAATAATGCACTCCAGGAGCGGATCAATGAACTCAAAAAACTGGAAAATGAATATAAAGATGTGCCGGATATTCGGGATGCATTCTACACCGAGAGGAGATTCCTGGAGAACAAACTGGCCGAGTTGGGCGGCGAGACGGTCATAGTTGATTTTATCGTGGTGGACGATGTTAAAGCCAGCCCCGGAAATATCAATGTCACCGGCGATTATTTCGTAGGCAGCGGAACGCTCGAGGCCCGCGGCGATGCGAGTATTTTAATCGAAAACCACTCTGCCGACTTCCTGAGATTAAATACCCTTACTATCCCGGCGGAGGAAGGCGGCCGCATCTTGTTAAACTACACCCCGGTCAGCACTAACGCGGATATTGCCGCTATATCAGACGACAAGTATGGCAATCCCGGTTTTGATATGCAGGACAGCACCAGTTCGGCGCTGCCTACGATCGAAGTGCATAATACCAATGATCAGGCCGATCCGGTGCCGGGTGTGTTTCTCGACGGTGATATTAGCAACCTCCGCGGCAGCATTGTCGTTACCAGCAAGGGAGACATCACCACGTCGGCTAATATCGACGGCAATACCATCGACATTCAGGCCGGACGGGACGTTATCATGGGTTACGTCTATGGCTTCCGGCACCTCGGAGGCGACCCCTCCGGCCACGAGCCATTTAGAACGTTTGTCTATCAAAATGAGAATATATATAAGCAAGATGATCATGAGGCGGTGGCCAAAGAAGTTGCCGCGGGCAAAGGCATCTTAGCCGACAGCAATATCTTTATCAGCGCCGAAAAGCTGAACATCAACACCCTCGTGCAGAGCGGTCGGCCCGATCGGACCATCACCATTAATAATGCCATGGTCCAGTATATTCCCTTGTGGAAATATTGGCGCCAAAGGGGCTGGATTTCCAAGGAAAGAATATCGCTTAATTCCACCACGACTCCATCGCCTACCCACATCCAGGCCTGGTATAACTTTGAAACCGACCGCATCGAGCTGGATCCGATCAGGACCGAGGGTGGACATATCGTACTCTACGGCGATATCTTCTGCACAGGGAACGGCTTGCTGCAGGCAGTGGATGGATTCGGTAACATTCAGATCGAAAACCAGACCAATTACGCCCTCGACCTGAAGCGATTAGATACAGGGATGAAGGCGGAAGGGATCGAAGGAACCGTTGAAATCACCGATACCGCCTATAAACATGCCGGAAAGTATCCCATCACCACGCTGTACTCCCGCATAGGGAATCAGATACAGAAAGAACGCTCCTACCGGGACGACCAGGGCAACAAGGTGATTCTTTCCGAGGCAGTGGAAACGACCCTGAGAAAGACAGCTTATCAAACTAAACCGGGCAGACGCTTCCATTGGGTAAATGGAAAGACTACTACCTATTGGCAGGAGGATATCTACATTGCCAAGAAATGGCTGGGCTGGGACTTCCTCGACTGGCTGGTAAAGGATAGTGATCCGCCGGACAAAACTTCCAAAACTTCTACCTATACCAACCGCCTATCCGGTGATCTTCTTTTAGATGATAGCTCGCCTTATGACTACACCTTTGATTACACGAAAAATACTACCGCAAAAACTAAATATAAGCCGGATAAGAAAGACCCGGGCGTACATGTGGGCTGGGGGGTGTATGAGTACAAATGCACTAAATACTGGACCTGGAAGGAGTACGAATACTTCCGTCACAGTATTGATGCCTCCGAATCGATAACCGTCCAGTTTACCGGCGCCGATGTCGGATACCTTGATGTGGACAGCAGAGGAGCGGTTTATCTCCATGAGATAGTACGCAATCTGACGGGCGCCACGAACATCGTGGCCGATAACGGGATTTATGACACCTCGGAAAAGGCGGTCATCGTCGCCTCCTCCCTGAATCTGGAAGCCTCCAAGGGCGCGATCCAAGGCGTCGACACATCCGGCATGGAGGGCACGCTGGATATCAACCTGCTGGGAGGCGCTTTAACCGCCTCGGCAGGCAGCGGGGATATCCGGATTACCGAAACGATTGGTGATCTTAACTTTGCTGAAGTTACAGCTCCGGCGGGCAAGGCAACTATTGCGGCGAACACCAATATCCGGGGCGTTGGCGCAAATGCCGAAATTACCGGCGAAGGTGTGGAACTATCGGCACAGTACGGCAGTATCGGCAGCGCGCAAGACCATATTATGGTCAATACGGGGGCCGCCGGACTTTCGGCGTCGGCCCAGGAAGGTATTTACCTGCTGGAAACGGAAGGCGATCTGCATCTGATTCTGGCCGCCTCATTAGGAGGCGACATATCTATTGAAGTATCTAATGGTTCGCTGTTTGACGACAACCTTGACGAACAGCGTGATGAGCGGACGATCGAGCAATTAACGCAACTTTGGGATGATATGCGTCTCACCGGCGCCGCCGCCGAGCAGAGCGCCGCGGAGGCCGTCGATGCCTACGTGGGAATGAGGGACCGCGAATATCACAGCTACTGGCGCTATCGCAATCAGCAGGACGATCCTTCCGCTTTCGACCCTGACTTTCAAGTGAAGCTTTCGGCGGAAGAAGCGGCCCAATACAAGCAGCAGCTCAACTGGAACGACGACGACATTGCCGCTCTGGAAGCAAAACGGACCGATGAATACCGCGACCTCCACAAGGTTTACGGCGTGCTCGGCGATACCTATGATGAAAACTGGACTTACGCCGGTTCGTCGGTATTCGAGCCGACCTTTATCGTACCTGCCGACGTCGGCGCAGCAACCGATATAATCGACCTCGGCGCCCACGTCTTCATGACGGGGCAGGGCGTGGTCTATCAAACCGATGGCGGCACGCCCATCGACGGCCTGGTCCCCGGAGAGACTTACTTTATTGTTGCTGTTGATTCATGGACTATCCAGTTGGCGGAATCCAAAGAGGCCGCCCTGGCCGAGACGCCGACCGTCATCGATATTGATCCCGCCGGAGCGGCAGGCATCCACAGCTTTTCTGACATTGAGGCTATGAAGAAAGGAGCGGTATGGATGGAGGAACAGTTGCGTTACTCCATCAGTGCCGGATGGCTCAAGGAAACATCCGACACGACAACCCGTATCGAAGCGCCCAACGTAAAGGGACGTGATGTGACAATTATTGCCTCCGGAGGAGTCGGGGCGAATCTGGGCGAGTCCACTATTGATCTGTCGGTCGATGACCTCCACCTTACAGAGGACCAAAAGGTCGCCCTGGCTGCTGCCGAACGGGATGATCTTACTATTATTAATGCCGAAGAAGACGCCATAAGCCTGGGTCATGCACACAATCTTGAAACCGGCCATGCCCTTACCTTCCCGGGTGTCTGGGAGTTGAGCAATGTCGGCGGCGTGAGTGAAGGACATACTTACTATGCCGTCGTGATAGATCAGTTTACCTTCCAACTGGCAAATTCTTACGATGATGCCGTCCAGGGTTCCAACCTTGTCGATATAACCAGTTATGAGGCGCGTATAACTCGTCGTGAAGACGTGGATGTTGAAGCTACAGGCGTTATTGATATTTCGGCGGGAGATCATGTGTATCTGGGTTCCGAATCCGACATAAACGTCAAGCAGATTCACGGCGGCGATCAGATACGCATCAAAGGAGGCAAGGCCATTTCTAACGCGGCAGGGGCAACCCAGACCAATGTTGAAGGGGCGGATATGATCCTGGAAGCGGCCAGCGCCTCCATAGGCGAAAAAGATAATCATCTTGCTATATCGCTCCTGCCCGGCGCCAAACTGACGGCGCGGGCCGAAGATTCCGTTTATATTGAGGCGGTTACGGGTGATATGCGCGTCGATACGGTCTATGCCCGCAACCACGTATTACTGGCTGCCGATGGTTCGATCTTCGATGCATATAATACCGACCTGAAAAACATCCGCGCCCATACTTTGAATCTCAATGCGGGCGCCTTTATCGGTGAAGCCGGCAACTTCCTGGAGATCGACCTTGATTCCACCGGCAGTGTTAATGGCGCCGCCGAGCTGGATATCTTCATTGCCGAAGTGCTGGGCGACATGAATGTAGATCAGATCATCTCGAACGAGGGCAACGTCAGCCTGACAGCATCCATGTCGATTCTAGGCAGGCCCAATGATATCTTGGCAGACGTACTGGCCAACAGCATCACGTTGAATGCCCTGCAAGGCGGCATTGGCGCTTCCGGTGATGACTTCAATATCGATTCAGCAAGATCGGGATCGGGCGTCCTAACCTCCAGCAGCGAGTTCAACGCTTATATCATCGAAGTAGAGGGCGACTTGTCATTATATCAGGTGTCAACCGGCCTCGGCACGGCGTTCATTGCCAGTGCAGGCCGGATTTTGAACGGCAATCCCGGCGGTGATAACGTTGTTTCCGGTTCCACGCGCCTGTATGCCTCTTCGGATATTGGGGAACAAGACAATCCGCTTCAAACGGCGGTCGGTAGGCTTGAGGGTAAATCCGTTAACGGCACCGTATGGATCATAAATACCGGCCACCTCACCGTGGGCGGCGTGAGTGAGATGGAGGGAATTACCGCTGACGGGTCCGTCGTGATTGGCGCTGCCAGTCCGGTCACGGTTACCGAGAAAATACAGGCCGGCGACATTGTCGTCACCGCGTTTGATGACGCGGATGACGATGGTTCGGACAAAGTCGATGACCTGATCGTAAAAAGCGGCGTTACGCTATGGTCCACCAAGGGTTCGGTAATTTTGCAGGCGGGAGATGACTTATTTATAAAACAAGGCGCTATTGTACAGGCAGCCGACTCCGTACAACTTTATGTCGATTACGGCAATGCTGATATTGGCGGCGGCGTCATAATTATTGAAGGTCAGGTGAACGGCAGCAAGGTTGAGATATTCGGAGAGAACGATGATGACATCATTCCTCTGACTTATACGACGTCCCCCACAATCGTTAAAACTCAAGGCGGCAACGACATCATCAACATCGGCAGCCACGCTACTCCAAATTCGAATATGGGCGGCACCGTCAACGACATCAAGGCCCCGTTGAAGGTCGAGGGCGGCCCGGGTTCTGATCAGCTCAATCTGGATGATACCGGTGATAATGAAGATAATTCCGGTATTCTCACCGGCGCCTCTCTAACCGGACTGGACATGGCGGCGGGGATTGATTACCTGGGCCTCGAACAACTCCATATAGGCCTGAGTATGTATGACGATGCATTCAATGTTCAAAGCACTGGTATTGAAACAAATCTCAATTTAAATGATGGCGATGATAAGGTATATGTCTCGTCGGAGGCTGATTACGGAGTTGATGATTTCGTTGATTTCTTACCGGGCGACCTTGATCTTATTCAAGGTAACCTGAACATCAACGCAGGATCCGGCAGGCATCTACTGATGATTTCCGATGAGGCGGCCGCTGCCGGTGATGATTCCGTGATTATTACCGATCAACCTCTAACAGGCTTGCCGAACGCTGAGATAGCCGTTACCGGACTGGCTCCGGCGCCGATTACTTATAGGGCAAACGATCCCGCCGGCAACTTCGCCGATGGGATTACCCTCTGGAGCGGTTCCGGAGATGATAACATCACCGTGGATGGCACTCATAAACGCGATGGCTTACGCACCGTAACCACTCTCAACACCGGCCTGGGTAACGATAATATAACCGTCGCCCTGGATGCCGAAACCGACGGATTTTTTGTGCTCAACACCCAGGGCGCTGACCATCCGACTGATTTGTCGGCGGATGATGATGTCGTTGATGCTTCCGCCTCGTCGCTGCCTTTGATTATTTTCGCCGGCCAGGGGAATGACCAAATCACTGGCGGCAGCGGTGATGATATAATCTTTGGCGACCGCGGTCGGGTGCACTACTCGGACGGTGACAAAGTCGCGGCGGTTCTGGGCGGAGGCGGACCGGGCGATAAAACCGACGGCGTCATCCGCGAACGGGCGGAAATCTTCACCCGTGATCCCGCTGTCGGCGGCCAGGATATTATCGCTGCCCGCGATGGTGATGATATCATATTCGGCGGCTTTGCAGACGACAACCTCGCCTCTGGTGCAGGTGACGACATCATCCTTGGCGATAACGGACGATTTGATTACCTGATCGATAACGATCCTGCCACCCTCGATTTGGTGACCACCGCCAATCCGATCCTCGGCGGCGGCGACACCATTTCCGCCGGCGATGGAAATGATATTGTTTTTGCCGGCGCCGCTGATGATACTATCCTTGGCGGTGATGGGTATGACACCCTCCTGGGCGATCACGGCAAATATGATTTATCTCTGCCGCTTAATCAGAACATTATCTCGATAGACGTGGGCTCAAACGACGGCGGAGGCAGTGATACCATCCTCGGGGGCGAAGACGACGACTTTATTATGGGCCAGCAAGGCGATGATTTCATCTTTGGAAACGAGGGGCAAGACGATCTCACCGGGGGCCACAATGTCGCCCAAGGCGCCGACGGAGCCGATTTAATAGAAGGCGGCGACGATGCTGATGTGATGATCGGTGACAATGGCGTTATTTATCGTCAGCTTGTCAGTTCGTTCAATTGGAAACAATATTCGGCTCCCTTTAATGACGTCATCCGTAATGTAGTGCAATTCCATGATAAAGATTATCTAGCCGGCGGTGATGCCATGCACGGCGACGCCGGTCGCGACATTATTTACGGCCAGCGTGAAAATGACACCCTTTACGGCGGATTAGGCGACGATGAATTGTATGGCGGTTTGGGCGACGATACCATCTACGGCGAAGAAGGCAATGACATTATCGTTGCAGAGCTCGGCAATATCGTTCGCGAGTTCACCGCTGACGGCGCCCCGCGGATTGATGCCAACGGCACCTGGCACCGCAATGTTTTCCTGGAAGATGTTGGAACTATCACCGGTTTCATAAGTATTGATGAAACTCCGGCGGGCAACTTGGATCAACTACTGGCCGGCTGTATCATGTCGGCCGACCTGGCCATTGTAACCGGTTCTTTCAAACCGGACGGTTCAAAGGTCATGATCAAAAACTCTCCCGGTAAAACCTGGGATACCAATATCCTGCTTATCGATCTGATCCCCTCCCATGATGACACGCTCGATGGAGGCAGCGGCGAAGACGTGATTTTCGGCCAGCGGGGCGATGACACTCTCTATGGCGGCGATCATGATGACTTGATTTTTGCCGATGCCGCCCGTAACCTGGTGCCCTTCCTTACCGAAATTCCTCATATTTTCAACGGCATCCGTCTGATCGGCATCGAAGACGGGGTGGAGGCCCCCATTCTGTTGCATCAGGGCGGCTCGGTCATAATTCCTCCGGTCACCTTGTACCCGGATGAGTTAAACAATAATTCGCCTTTTGCTTTTGCGGTTTCTTTGGGCACGGTTCTTCCGGATATGGTTCAGGATTTCATAGCCCGCTCCGGCGCCGATCATCTGACTCAAACCGACGGAAATCATATCACGCCTTACGCCTCCATAGTTACAAGCATCGTTCATGCTGGCGACGTGTTGCCGGGCAATGACGCCATCGCCGCCGGCGCCGGCGATGATCTGGTATTTGGTGATAACGCGACGATTTATTCGGAATTAATGTCGGAACTAACAGGTCTTGAAAAAGCGCGTCAAAAGGTTTGGAATGCCTTCCACAACGTGTTGGACGACCTGCATCACCTGGCTATCGATTACGATCAATACCAGCACGATACCTTAAACCCCCAGCATGACCATGACCTGTACATCGGTAATGACGCCATTTCCGGCGACGAAGGTAACGATCAGATATTTGGTGATAACGGTATTATCGTGGAATCATTCCAGTTGGGTATGCCGATTGATGAGAGCCGGTTTGTGGATCAGGCCCTGCAGGTTCATGATTATCTCCGGGATCTCGAATATCTGATGATTGACTTTGATTACGCAGTATTTGAAGCCCACCATCAGGTTATCGGCGCCATGATCGACGCCGCGGTAACGAAAAATCCGAACAAAATCAAGCCGATGACCTCCGAAAGATTAGATCCGGATCACCATGATCTGTACATTGGAAACGACGTCGTTGAAGCGGGAATAGGCCAGGATGTTGTCATAGGCGATGACGGAACGTTTATCACGACCGTGGTGACCGGCAAACAGCTTAACGACGCCGGCGACAATCTGGATGTCAATCAGGGCGTTTTAAAGAGCACCGAAAAAGCCTTAAAAAAGCAGGCTAAAGCTCGAGACCGGCTGCTGAAAAAGCACGAAAAACGCCACCATAACGTTAAAAATTTACAATATTCCAGCAAAGATCTTAACCTCATTGCTTATGACTATGAATATGATAAGCATCTGGGCAATAACACCATTAACGGCGGAGATGATGCAGATTTTATCATAGGCAACTTCGGCGTCTTGACGGTTCCCGTTGTGCTGGACGAACCGCAATCAGATCAAGAAGCCAAAGAGCTGATTAGTGATATTGACTTGCTTTTGAAAGATGTCAAAAATTATGTGAACCGACAATATCAGACTCAATACGTTAAAAAACTCAGCAAACATCATCATAGCGCCTATTACCATCGAGGCGGCAAATTGAATAATAACGTTATTACGGCCGGCAATGATAATTTGACCGGGGGAATGGGTGATAACTTCATCCTGGGCGATAGTGCATCCGTAACCGTTTCCTTCCAGGTGGAAAACCCCGACGAAATATTCCATTACGATAAGGCTCAATTTACCATCAAGTACCTCGCCCGTAATAGCCGGATTCGCCATAGTCGCCAGAGCATGAACAAGGCCCAATCCACTATCGATCGGGATGTGATCGATGGCGGCGCGGGTAATTCTATTATATTTGGTCAGTGGGGCGGTGACGAAATTACCGGCGGCCAAGGCCATAATACCATCATCGGAGGCGCCGGCAAGGATGTCATTATCGAAGGCGCCGGCGAAGACCAAATCAAAAGCGGCGGCGGCAACCTGCCGGCGAAAAATCTAAAAATTGATCTGGAAAATCTGCTCTTTACTTCTTTCGATCCCCTCAAGCAGTTCTTGTTCGATCTTTCCTCCGATCCCAAAACCCCCAGAGAGCAGCTTACCTTTAATCCGCTCACGGGAAATCGCATTTCCCTGGAAGCCTTGTCCACGCCTGCTTTTACTTCCATCAGCGAAAATAGTTATTTACAGGCCTCCCCGGATCACGGCGACAATGTCATTCCCATGTCGATGGGCTTCGATTTGCCCGCTTACATGGAATTACAGACCACCGCCTATCTGGAAAAAGGCCACGGCAGAGGTAAAAACGCCGTAAAATCAAACGCCTATATCATCTTTGACTACAAAAATGAAATTGACTTCAAATTTGCCGGCATCTCCGCCAAAGACAATAAATTGCAGATAGGCCGTCGGACCGCCGAGGGTTGGCAGATCGATACCCAGACCCGCATGAAAATCCGTCCGGGTCGTGATTATGATTTGAAGGTCGTACTCAATGGCTCGATAGCTACGCTGGTAGTTAACGGCAGCAAGGCCGTGGGCTTCGCCTTTGAGGACGCCTTGAACGACGGTTTCATTGGCCTGGGCACCAAAAATGCTGCAAGCCTGTTCAAAAATTTCGAAAGTATGGCTTTGCCTTTTAACATGTAGTCGAAATCAGGGACATTTTATAGCGCGGCGGTATGGCAGATAATTTGCCTTGATCATGCCTCCGGTGACATCGCTGTTTCTCAGCCGAGATTGTCCTCCACATTGAAATGTAATTGTTGATCGGTCTCGGTATATGTCGTATTGCCTACTTTGACAGGTTTGATATTGGTGGCGGCGAACAAGCCGAAATCATCGGTGGCATTCTGGTCAATGGCGCCGAATCTAACCTTGCCGATGTTTCCGGTGTAGCCCAGCCCCGTGTAAGGAGGCACCACATTCGGAAGCACTATCAGCAAGTCCGGCACCGGCGGTAAAACGCCGGCGCTAATGTAACTCTCGCTGAAGGTGCCCTTAACAAAAACTGTACCTACCTCGCCGTCGCTGACTCCCTGGGTGGTGCCGTAGCTCATATCATAGCCCGCCAGGATAAAAGAGCCGTGGAAATCACCTTTGGCTTGAACTTTCTTGATGTTACTGCTGGCGGAAATGGTAGCGTTCAGAAAATTGCGGGCCTTAATCCTGCCGATGTCCTCACCCGCTTGAACCGCACCGGTAAAATCACCGGCTTTAGAGGTAATTTTATTTATGGAATCGTCCGCCATAATGCGCCCGGCAATGCTCTGCGCGGTGCTGATGGTTTTTATACCGCCCAAACGGGCTAAAATATTTGCATCGGCCCCAAGGCCGCCACTTTTACTGGTGATGCTCTTTATAAAAGTGGCGGAGTCCACATCGCCTTCAATGGCTCCCAAAGCATATACTTTCATAATTTCCCCAACTTGCGTGAATACATCGGCGCCCAACGAACCTTGAGCGACCTTTAGTGATTTAATTATTTCTGCGGTGACCGACCCGCCCGATATAGTGGACGCTTGGAAACTCTTGATAGTGTCGGATATGTTGAAGGCGACTCCGTCATGGATTTGATCGGCTTTGAATTTAAACCCTTTGGCAGAGGCCGCCTGGGTGGTGATAGAGATGTTCGGATCTATGTCGTCCAGAGTCAGAGAATTCAAAAAGCCGGTCAGATTAATATCGCCGAGAAGATCAACCCGTTTGCCGTAAAACTTACCCAACGATCCGCCGGTGAGTCCGGTAAATGTTGTTTGGCCGTCCCCTTCTCCATTATCTCCCTTTTTAACGTTGAATGAGAGGCTGCTTCGGTGATCGGTATTCAGCGTCTGGATATAGAGTAAGTCGGTCTGGCCCAGGATGGTAACGGTGTTTCCCTGGACTTCTTTACTCAATGACTCACCGTCAAAGTACAGCTCGGCTATTCCCAGCTTAAACTTAAGCTTGACGTTATCACCGTTGGAATCAATATAATTTACGGTTTTGTAGTACCCGCTGCCGACAGTGATATGAAAGTATTCGATAGTTCCGCTGGTGGTAACAACGTCACTCCAGGCGCCGTCGTCGTCCTGAGCCCGGGCAAAGAAATGATAAGTGCCCACGGATAAACCACTGGTGGAGCCCAGACAGGACCAACCATCTGACCTGTCAGTGTCTTCTTTAAGAAGAATGTCAATGCCGATATCTAGGACATCGTTGTCATTGGCGTCTCGATAAAATTCAACTTTAGTGACATTATCATTCGGATAATCGGAAACTTCACCAGTATCGAGCATTAGGGCATAACCCAGAGTCACCGGATCAGGACTGGCCCAAAGCGAATCGATCGTGGGAGGATCGTTTATTCTGACGGCGGTGCTTACCCCACTGCTTCGAGCGCCTCCGTTATCTAGGACCCGGGCAAAAAATACGTTATTTTTGTAGGGGAAATTACCGGTCGAGCCGCTCCAACTCCAGCCGTCGTCGCCGTCGGTGTCCTCGAACAGCAGCGTATCACTTAGAGGGTCAAACTTATTATTCCTGTTACTGTCGTGGAAGAATTGGACGCTCGCGACCGCCCCGTCGCTGTCATATACATCGTGAGCGGTTAACGCCAGAGTGTCGCCGAACGTCACCGGATCGGGATGCGCCGTTAGCGCGCCAATTGTCGGAGCAGCATTGGATTTCAGTTTGGTGACAAAAATATCCCCGATGCCTTCCGATTCATGATTATCAGTGCCATCGGTGGGATCAAAGTCCCCGACGCCGAAAAATGCCCCCGTCACGAAAACATTCTCCTCCGAATCCACGGCGACCCCGTTGCTTACATCCGCACTGTCTGAGCCGAAGGTTGCCGTCCAGCCGTAGCATCCGTCTCCATGCAACTTAGTTATGAAAACATCGTAAAAATCACCCGCCGTATGCCGGTCTGTTCCTTCCGTGGGATCAAAATCTATCTCACCATAAAATAAACCTGTAGAAAAGACATCACCCTGTGAATTTACCGCCACGCCGTAACTTGTATCATTCACGTCCGAGCCGAAAGTGGCGGTCCACTCGTAGCTGCCGTCGGCATTTAGTTTGCTTACGAAGATATCTCTACCGCCGTTGGAGTAATGATTATCCGTGCCGTCGGTAGGATCAAAATCCACTGGTCCGGCGAAGTAACCCGTCGCAAATACGTTACCTGCCGCATCTACCGCCACACCATAGCTATTATCTAAGTCTTCCCCGCCAATTGTTCTAGTCCAGATATGACCGCGATCACCGTCCATCTTGGTTACGAAAATATCTGTTTGTCCGTTGGAGGTGTAATAGCCCGTACCAAAATCTACCGTGTTCATGAATCCACCCGCCACCAGAATCCTGTCCTCCGAATCCACCGCAATGCTGTAGCCGCCGTCATATCCGCTGCCGCCAAAGGTTTCCGACCAGCCGTAGCTGCCGTCGGCATTCAGCTTAACAATAAAAACGTCTCGTTCACCTCTGGAGGAATGGTAGTCGGTTTTACCGGCAGAAAAATTAAAATCCACCGTGCCTACAAAGTAACCTGTTATAAAAACGTTGCCCGCTGAATCCGTTGCCACGCCATTTCCGGCATCATACCCGCTTGAGCCGAAGGTTCGGGTCCACGCGTAGCTGCCGTCGGCCTTTAACTTGGTGACAAAAATATCCTGGTCGCCTTTGGAGGCATGAATGTCATCATCAGCGCTGGGATCAAAATCCACGGTATCCCTGAAGTAACCGGTAACAAACACGTTGCCCATCGAATCCGTCGCCACGCCGTAACCCCCGTCAAATCCGCTTCCGCCCCAAGTGGTGGTCCAGCCGTAACTGCCGTCCGCATTAAACTTAGTCACAAAAATATCAGTGCCTCCATTTGAGGCATATGGATCTTTGTCGTGGGGACGATTAAATTCAACGCTATCTTTAAACTCACCTGTCACCAACACGTTGCCTGACGAATCCACCGCCACATCATAGCCGGTGTCGCTATCCCAAGAGCCCATGGTGTGCGTCCAATCATATTTAAAAGTATCCTCCTCCCCGGCCGATGCCGGCAGGGCGGCATTTAGCAATAACCGGGATTCGAGAGTTTCTAAAGCAAGCATCGGGTTAACAGACAATATTGACGGTTTTGAAATCGTACTGACAGCTTTGGCGCGTTTTCGACGTAAACGCCTCATGGCAAAGTCTCCTTGATTTATAAAATAACAATATTCATGGTTAGGATTTAATGGGTGATATCATCAACACCCAACTTCGAGGGTCTTTCTCGCCCTCTGTGGAGTTAAAATTTCATTATTATTATAATAGGCAGGGGTAAAAAAATCACGTATAAATTCATATTTATTTTGTGGGAAATAGGATTTTGATCAGTAGATTCAGCTCTTACGCGCTATCCGCCGCATACGAATTTCCGGGTGACTTCTATAAGTGCTTGTTATTCATAGGTTAATAAAAGACACCCTCCTGCTCCGCTCCATATGGTTCGCAATATAAATCAACGGGAAATCTCCGGCGCTAAAATCTTTTTATGACGGCTGAAGTACAGATAAAGAACAGGCAAAACTATCAGCGTTAATATAGTAGAGGAAGAAAGCCCTCCTACTACTACGATAGCCAATGGTCTTTGAATTTCCGAACCGACTCCCGATGATATAATTAATGGAAGCAGACCAAAAGCCGTTGTTAGAGTGGTCATTAAAACCGGCCGGAGTTTGGACAGGCATCCTTCCACCACCGCCTCTTTGAGGGCCAACCCTTTATTTCTTAAAAATTCAAAACGTGAGATAAGCACCAATCCGTCGGTTAAGGCGATGCCAAAAAGAGCTATAAAACCAATCGAGGACGGAATGCTTAGATTGCCGCCGAAAAAATACAGGGCTAAGACTCCGCCCACCAGGGCCAGCGGTATGTTGAGCATCACCAAAAGAACATTTTTCAGGGAGTTAAACAGGCTATACAACATCATCAGGACTAGAAACAGCGTGATAGGTATGATGATCGCCAATCGTCGGTTGGCGGCCTGCTGCAGCTCAAATTGCCCGCCCCATTCGACATGGTATTCCGGGGGCAAATCAACCTGTTCGGCGACGGCCTCTTGAGCCTCTGCAACAAAACCGCCCGGATCTCGACCTCTGACATTGCACTGAACCGAAATCAGGCGATGGGAGTTTTCCCGGCTGATCTGACGGATGCCGGTTATCGGTTTAATATCTCTCTTCAACAGTTGCACCACAGGAACGGTATAACCGGACGCCGTCTTTATCAAAAGGTTATTAATGGATTCGATATCGCGGCGATAGGGCTCCGCCAATCGAACAAAAATACCGTATCTCTTGTCTCCTGCAAATACCTCTCCGATAATCTCGCCCCCGATCGCATTATGGATGGCTTGCTGGACCTCCAGCTTATCCAGACCGTGTCGAGAAATTTCCGTCGTATCCAGATCTATCTGCAATTGCGTTTGTCCGGAAAACTGCTCCGTGAACAAATCCGCCGCCCCCTCTATGCCCCGGAGCACCGTCTCGATCTCGGCGGCTTTCCGATTCAGAATATCCAGATCCGGCCCAAAAAGTTTGGCCGCCACCTGCGAACTGGTGCCCGTTAACATATGGTCGATTTCATGCTGGATGGGCTGGGAAAAACTGATCGAAACACCCGGATAATTCTTTATCCGCTCGTTAAGCTCTTCTACCAGATCTTCAATTGATTTATCAAAGGGCCACTGCTTAAGGGGGTGTAACACCACGGTTAAACAATCAAAATTCGTATGATGCGCATGGGGCCCCACTTCTCCATATCCGATATCCGAAATGACATTCTTAACCTCCGGAGATTTCTTTATTTCCCGTTCCAGTTCGGCGGATATCCTGCTGATCTCCGGCAAAGAAATGTTGGGATTCATGATGCCCAAAATCTGCAGATCTCCTTCCTGCAGGGTAGGTAAAAATTCCCTTCCCAGTTGCCCGAAAAACCATCCGCCCAGCCCCAGCAAGATCACCATGACCGATACAACCAGTAGGCGCTGATGCAGCAAAAAAAGCAATATCACCCTATAGAACCTGTGAAACACGGTCAAGCCGGGTTCTTTTTGATTCCCGGTGCGTTTCCCGGGGTGAAGCAGACTATAAAATACCGGCGCCGCCACCAAAGCATAAAGCAGAGAACCCAGCATTGTTACCGTCACCGTGAATGCCAGCGGCCGAAACATTTTACCCTCAACTTCCTGAAGGGTAAAAATGGGAATAAAAACAATAATAATAATAGATATGGCAAAAAATATGGGGGGGCCCAACTCCCGGGCTGAAACAATAATTACTTCGGTTACCGATGCGGCGGCGTCCTTTTGCAGAGCCGACTGTATCTTTTCCACCATGATAATGGTGGCGTCAATAATCATTCCCAGAGCAATGGCCACGCCTCCGAAAGAAATCAAATCGCCCGAAAAGCCATAGGTTTTCATCAGGGTAAACACCAGCAGGATGGCGAACGGCAGAGAAAATACCATAATGATAGCGTTACGCACATCGCCCAAAAACAAAAACGCCACCACGCATACCAAAATAAGTCCCAGTCCCAGGGCTTTTTGGATTGTGTTGATCGTATTTTTCACCAGCGCCGACTGATCATAGAAAGGAACAATCTTCACCCCCGGCGGCAGCGTCGTGTTGATTTCTTCAATCCTTTTTTTAAGCCGGCTAATCACTTCAAATGAATTGGCCCCGTGAAGCTTATATATCGTTCCGATCGCCACTTCCTTTTCGCCGTTCAGTGAAGATACCCCCCGGCGCACGGCGTTGCCGAATTCTACCTCGGCCAGATTCTTTACGTAGATCGGACTGCCCTGATAAGAACTCACCGTAATATTTTCAACATCCGCAACGTTCTTGATTAAACCCAGGCTGCGGACAATAAACTCTTCGGAACCCTGTTCAATAAAGCGGGCCCCAAGGTTCTGGTTGTTTTTCCGGATGGCCTCGATCACCTCTTCCAGCGTCAAATCATATTCTAGTAATTGCTGCGGCGAAACCTGCACCAGGTACTGTCGTACATAGCCGCCCTGGCTGACCACCTGACCCACCCCCCCCACGGTCAGAAGATTGCGTTTGATAACCCAATCCTGCAGGGTACGCAAGTCGGCGATATTACGCTCATCCCCCTCAACATAATAAGCCATTATCTTGCCCATGCCGCTTAAAATGGGGCTTTTTTCCAGGCCGTGATGTAGATGCAGGCCTTCGGGAATACCCTGCCTGGCCTTCGGCAGCCTTTGATTGACCAGTTCATGGGCCAGATATATATCCATGTCGTCTGCAAAATAGATGTTCACCGTGGAGAGCCCGAAGGATGAGATTGAACGTATGGTTTTCACTCCCGGCAAACCCATCATCGCCAGTTCTATCGGGCGAGAGACCAGTTGTTCCATTTCCTCGGCAGCCATCCCGTCCACCTCCGCGTAAACCTGCACCAGGTTGGGGCTGATATCGGGAAAGGCATCGATCGACAAACGCATCAGGGACGCCCCCCCCACCATACAGATCGCGATAAATAACATCACCACCATTAACTTATATTTCAGAGCGAATTTGATTATATTTTCCATCATACCTTTTTAACTCCCTGAATTTCAAACCGCTGTCATGTCTTTGAAATCCCTTTCAACCCTCCGTCCGGCGACCTAAAAAATCCTGCTGAAAATCAATTTATCGCAATCTTTAGTGTATGTGGGTATGACCGTCGTTAATGTGACCGCCTCCCGCCGCTTTTTCCCACTCGGATTTGAGCAAAAAACTATTACCGGTAACATATCTTTCACCCGCGGCAAGACCTGAGGTAATAACTACATAATCCTCGTTTGATTCACCCAGGGCAACCGGACGCGCCTCAAAACCGTCCGCCATCTCTACAAAAACGCACGGCTCATCATTCACATATTGAATATGATCTTTATTCACGAGGACATCGACGCGTTCTCTTCTGATAGCAACCTTGGCGTTGACAAACAAACCCGGCCGTAATTCTCCGGTGGGATTGGGTAGCACCACCCGAGCCAGAGCCGTACGGGTTTTCGTGCCGACTATTGGACCCACGTAATCAATCACGCCGTGGGTCTCCGGCAGGCAGGGCCGGGATTCCAGACAAACCTCCTGGCCCACTCGTATCAACGGCAGATCTTTTTGATAAACCTGAAGATTAACCCACACCGTACTCAGATCCGCCACAATCAAAATCTCCGCATCATCTTTCAGGACTTCCCCCAAAGCAATATGTTTTTCTATTATGGTTCCCTCAAAAGGCGCGGTAATTTCATATCGCGTGAACGGCTCATCCGCTTCCTGGGGCAGTTTCTCCAGGTAATCAGGGGTAAATCCCATGGCAATCAGTTTCTGTCTCGAAGAGCGTAACGTAATTTTCATCTCTGCCAGGTTCTGCCTGGCGCTTAGATATTCCTGTTCTGATGATATCTTATCTCGCCAAAGCTTTTCTTCCCGCTCGAAATTAGCCTGGGCCAGCGCCGTTCGTTCCCGCGCCGCCAGATAATCCGCTTTAGCATCGGCCAGTTCGCGGCTGTCGAGCACCGCCAGAACGTCGCCTTGTTTTACTTTGTCGCCCAGTCGGACATTCACCTCTCGCACTATGCCCGTCACCCGCGGGACAATGTGCGCCATATTATCCGTGTTTATCGCAATTTCACCCGGCAGAGTTATCTCCAGCTTAAGCTCTCCCGGTTCGGCGGCTCCGACGGCGATGCCGTATTTATCCATCTCTTCTTGATGCATGTGGATAATATTTTCACTTTCGTTAGTATGGGCAACCTCTGCTTCCGGTTCCCCCTTTTCCGAGCAGCCGGGAACCATAAAAAATATCCCCGCCCGGATAACCGCGATAATGAAAATTAAAATTTTTGCTTTCATTGTTAATCTTCCTTATTTCTAATAATCTATCCAAAAAACATGCCCAAAGTCCATTTTATAAAACTTCAGTTATTACCGGACTTCTGCATAACCTTAGTTTTTATCCGCGCGCAAAGATCCCCCCGTCAGACGCTCAATCTGAGTAAATGCCTGATGAAATTCCGTTAGGGCTTTTAGATATTGTCCCTTGGCCTCGAACAGGGTTCGCTGCGCGTCCAAAACGTCTAAATAGCCAAATTTCCCTTGGCGATAACCTTCCGTCGCCGCCGCCAAAGCCTTTTGCACATTCGGCAAAACATCGCCCCCCAAAAGCTTCACCGCCAACAGAGATCCGGTCAGTGATTGATAGGCTACCTGCAAATCAGCCCTTAGGTTTAATTCCGCGGCGAATCTCGCTGTCTGGGATTGGCTCAATTTATCTCTGGCTCTCATTACCCCCGCTTGATTGCGATCGAAAAGGGGTATGGGTACGCCAAGTCCAAGTTGAAATCCTATTCCATCTAATTCGTTGTAATGATGAATTCCGGCGCTGACTGCCGGATCGACAATAGTCTTGGCCCTTTCTAGTTCTAAAGACTTTTCATATTGCTCTGTTTGAGCGGCCCAACGGGCCAAATCCGGATTTCGCTCCAGCCGGGCCTCCAATTGAACCAATAGGGGAATCTGGGGGGACGATTTTATGCGCCCTTCTAAGGTCTCTAATTGTTCCGCGAGACCATGCATAACGGCTTTTTCGGTGCCGCAGGTGGCGACTAATCGTTTACAGACCCCTTCCAAATCCTTTCGTGCTCGTTCTAATTCAATACGATAATGGGACAAAGCTACTTGAGCTTTAATTTGCTCCACGGGTGAATCTTTGCCGGCTTCCACGCGCTTGCTCACCGTCTCGAGAACTTCTTGGGAAATGTCCCTCAATTCTGACGCTAAAGAAACCCGCTGCTGAGCGGCTAAAACCGCCGCGTAATCATCGGCTACCTTGCTGATTATATCCATCTGCTTGGATATATATTCCCATTGCACCAACTCTGATCCCAGCCATGCCGCCCTCATCCGTTTGCTGCGTTTGTCGCCTAATTCTATTAATTGAATAAAATGAAACTTGTTGACCGCCCCCTCAAATCCTTTTATGCTGCCTCGACCGCCGAATTCTTCCATTTTATATTCCAACTCCGGATTCGGTGGCAGACTCGCCTGCAGGTAATCCGCCTCCGCTTGTCGAATCTGCCAGGCAAAAGCGGCCAATTCCGGATTATACCGCAAAGCCAATCGCTGTAATTGTCGTAATGTAACTGGACCGTTGGGCTCTTCCGGCTCATCGACCTCAAAGGCGACCTCAAATGCGGGCCGCGCCCTCTGAAATTTTTTATCGGCGTCGTGCTGCCTCGGCCTTTCTCTTACAGTACGGTTATCCGTGCAGCCGGAAAAGGTTATGATGCCTGATACCATGAAAAATAGTGTGAATTCCTTGAACATAATAACAATCCTTGCATGTTTAACTTGAGGCTCAGATGCGCTTTAAACAGTTTTACGGTGAATACACATTATCCCCCTTATTGCGCCCGGCGCCCAGTAAAGCATAAAGCAGATATGATTTAAATCTTATGTCAAAAGAATAACGGTTTGCAGGGATGGCAGTGAGGGATTTTTCTCATCGGGGGGATGCCACGGCGTTATATCTTCCGTATTTTCTACGCTGAAAAATATATCAACGATATTGGCAACAGCGCCGACAATGATGGGTCCTGTCTGATAATTATCGCTCCCAACTTCCGCATAACCTTCAAAAACTACAAGGTCCGTACAGCCTTGTAGCCGGTTATGCTCCGGCTGTACCTTATCTCCTGAAATGCCGCCTTGCTGTTCGCTATGCAACTCCTGTTGTCGGTGATGATGACTACAGCATTGGCAACGGTTGTGATCTTTTTGGCGGGTCTTTTCGTGATAGGCCGGCTTCAGTTCGGCATGACCGTCGGCGCCGATACACAATACCACCCCTCCCGGACCGCTGATTACTAAAGTCACGCTCATCAGCGCCACCAGTATCTGCGTGCCCATCTTTCCCAAATTACGCTTCATAAAAATATGGACCATTATCGGCCTCTATATAATTATTACCTTTTAAATATTAAGCGGCAAATGTTAATAACTGCTTTCTACCTTTTATCTTACCACATTGGATGCTTGTTCGTCAAGACCCGGTTTTTACGTATCGACGCAGAAAAAATTATACTCGTCACCCCGTCATATTTGAACCGTTATGATGTCGTATTTTCAGCTCCATCGAATATATGCGCTCGTAAGTCTTTATTAAAAAAAGACTTAAGTAACTAGTGCCGCAGCCTTGAAGTTGTCCCGCCTCAATTATCAAAATCACTCTACAGAAGCCGCCCCCCTTTTGGTTGTCCTCAAAGATTGTCCGAATAATTACGATAAAATTTTATACTTTTCTGATTTTACTGATACAATTGTCAATATGATACGACTATATCATTAGTAATGTATATTTGCTCTCGAAATAATTTAGGAATCTTACCTTTAGCCTGTTATTTTGAATGATACTTTAACTCTATTTTTAACCAGGAAGGAGATGTCATGAAGAATGGATTAAAACTGCTTGTGGCCGGAGCAATGCTGTTTTTGGCGGCCGGAATGTCCAGTTTGGCCAACCCGTCGGCGGCCCTGGCCCACGCCGATGCAAACCTCACCGCGGCGGATCTATTAAAGGAGATGCCCCGGAACGCCGAATTTGTCGCCCTGATTCAACCCTTGGACTCTATTAGTCCCAAGGTCGATTCTTTGGCCAAAATGATCGGCATCCCTATCGGTGACCCCGCCGAAAAAGTCAATCTCGCCCAGCTTTTAGGCATGACCCTGGCCCAAGAAGGCTTGATGGTCGAAATCGACGGCTCCCGACCCTTGGGTATCGCCTGCTCCGATCTGCAGCAAATGCAAGAAATGCCCTTGATCTATCTGCCCGTACAGGACCCCGCCGCTGCCCTGGAAAAACTCCAGTTGGAAAAAGCCCCCGAAGTTGAAAATGTTTGGCTTTGTAGTGGTGTATATGTTAAACCCCTTGAAGATTATCTGATTGCCACTGAAAACGTGAACTATCTTATAGATCTAACCACAAAACCCAAAGGAGTCGAATTATCCCCCGCTGATCAAAACCTGTTGGACCGGTCGGACGCCGCCTTGTTTGTCAAACTTGGTTCTGTGATGCCCAATCTCCGCGAACAAGCCCTGCAGGCCCTCGCCCGCGAAAAAGATTTACAGGAGCACCCCTCCATCGCCAAATTTCTTGCCTTGGTCGTCTCGCGATTCTGTGAATTTGAACAAACCGGTATGGGACTTTCTCTGCTCGACGAAGGGATGACCTTCCACCTCAGCGGACAGGCCCGCGCCGATACCAATCTGGCCCGGCTTTTCTCCCAGCATCCCAAAACCGATATCTCCGCCTTGAACAAATTGCCCGCCGGCGATGTGGTAGAGGCCTTTGTTATCCAATTTGATCCCAAACTGATCAACGCCCCCCTCCAGGCCTTCGTGGACGCCGCGGCTCAAGACGCCGCCATCGGTGAAAAAATCAATCCCGAAGACCTCAAAGCCCTCAAAAACAACTTAACGCAACTGATTGAATTAAGCTATTCCGAACCCGCCGCCGTGGGCATGTATTTACCCAAAGATGTCGGCTCCGGCGAACTCAAAGTAATCGAACTTTTCTCCGTGGCTCATGCCGAAGAAGCTCTCCAGTTGTACCCTCAGTTGTTCCCCTTGATAACTAAAATCGCCCAGCAGGCCGGCTTTAACCTGCCTATAACTTATACCAAAGACGCCGGGACCGTCGAGGGGATAAGCTATGATGAAATGTCCGTCGATTTGTCTAATCTCCCCCTGCCCCCCGAAGTGCTGGGCTTATATGCCGATATGTTTGGCGGCAAAGCGATAATTACCGAGCAATTCTGCAAACTGAACGAAAATCTCTATGCCGCCGCCATGGGCGGCAACTGCCTCGCCGAAGCTCTCGCTATCGCCCAGAATGCCACCGGCGCCCTGGATAAAAATTCCGGAATCGCTAAAGCCGCTCAGCACCTGCCCCAACAGGCTAATGTATTATTCTTTTTAGATGTCGGTAATTATTTAAAATGGTACCTGCCCATAGTGCAAAAGTCCCTTAAACAAGTAATGCAGTCCGAGAATGTCCCCGAAGAGGAAATGGCCGAGTTTGAAGGCATCATGACCGCGGTCACCGGCGCCCTGGGCCAGGCCCGGGGCACCTTGGGCGGTAGCATCGCCTTTGAACAGGGTAATATGCAGTTGGCTTTTTACCTCCCCTTTGAAGCCGTCCAGACCACCGTGGGGCCCGTGATGATGATTATCGGAAAAATCATCGGACTGAAATGAACCAGCTTCAATAAACAAACTTAAAAGATTAAAAATTAAGGCGGCTTGCCCCAAGAAGGCCGCCTTTTTTTATGTTTGCCCTACCGCTTGTCGGCCTCCGCTTTAATCTTCTCATAATATAACGCTTCATGATCGGAAAGATGTCCCTGTTGGATCAATCTGCGCAAATGATCTATATCAACGTCGCGGGGTTCTCCCGCGGCCGGATTGCTCCCCCCTGAAAGCACCGCCCCCAGGGGCTGCCGGATCTTCTGCACGAAGGTCCTGCTCGAAGACCCCGCCATCAGCAGCACAACGGAAAACGTCAATACCATCAGCAGCCGCGAAAAGGTTCGGACTGCAGGGCGGAGCTTTCTTTCGGGCTCCGCCAATGTGCTGCTCTCATATCGGCAGCGATCACAGCAGATGCAGTCAAGCTCCGAAGCGCTAATAACGCCCAGGTCGCATTGGCTGTATTTTTTCGCCGGCAGTAAACGCCTTAAAGGAGACCACCTCCCCAATAGAGCCAGAAATGCCCCCGCCGGACAAAGGTAACGGCACCAGAATCGTGTAAATAAAAGCATCGACGCTAATACTGGCACAAGCACGTACCAACGGTAATCACGCCACACCCCTCCGAAAAAAGTAATCAATATGTCGGGCTCCAGAACCGCAAGGTCTCCGCTTAAAAAGTAAAATCCCAGCAAAAACAGCAGCATCAAATACTTGCCGAAGCGGGCTATCTGCATAAACTCAATACGCACCTTTACTTTCCGGCGCCCCAAAATTAAAATATCAGCCAACTCCTGCAAAGCCCCAAAGGGACACAGATATCCGCAATACAAATTACCCAAAAGAATAACCAACACCGGAACGCCTATTACTAGCAGGAAGTTTTGGGTTAAACCCACGTTAGGATAACGTCCCGAAAGCAGAATGACAATCTGCTCCGCCGAATATTGTAGATTGAAATACCAGCCCCCTAACAATAAGACGACAAGTAAAAATATCCTCCTCCACCAGCGCCCCCCCCAGCGCGATATGACCACCGCTATAACTATCGCCCCAAGTAAGTAGATACTTTCCTCGTCAATGCCTTTGGCGACGGTTATTCGTTCCGCCCTTACCTCCGCTTCTAATGATAGACCAAGTACTTCTTCCCCAAAACGCCGCCCCGACTGTTGTAATGTGGCCACAATCGCCTCACAGGTAATGGTCGCTCCGGTTACCGCCGCCGCATCGTACAGCGCATCCCCGGCAAAGAGATCTCGTCCCAACAACGAATTGGGCCACCCCTCCAGCAGCTCCAGATAGGAGGGCGTCTCATAAGATGATAAGATTCGATAATCCAGTAAATGGCCTTTATTATCTATGTGGATAACCAGGTAAATCGGCCCGGCATAACCCCGAACCTCGCCCGCCAATAAACGTGTGCCGAAGATATACCCGATCGGCTCCTGATCCTCGCCCATAACCTCGTAATAGATAAGCTTCTGGTTATCTGCTAAGGTTGCTTTTTTCAGATTCAATTCTAATGTCGTCCCCGGCGCCGCCAGCGCAGCCTGCTCCCGACTCAAAGCCGCCGTCATCACCTCTGCCGCCCGCCCCAGCAGATTGGAACCGGCAATAATCGCTACCCCTATGCCGAAACAGACGTAACCGAGCTTTCGAATAAAAAAAACAGGTCGTTGAAAGCTTGCTTCCAAAACTCGCGCATATGGCTGTAGTAACAAAAAAAATATGTTAACTCCCGCCCCTGCCCCCAGCACCAAAAAGGCCCGATCCGCCCCCGCCGCCGGCAGAA
>Ga0111186_1021_pt1 | contig 25914 bp, 23 predicted proteins | sample DeeMarSWOR324_28_FD_80243 | JGI IMG/M metagenome (GOLD analysis project Ga0111186, IMG submission 80243) | Phycisphaerae bacterium SM23_30 | reverse complement strand
AGATAAGGTGCTGAATGAAGCGGCGGAAAAACTGCAGGAATTGAAATTTTCTCTGGTTAATGCGGTCGATAAAGATACTCGGTACTTCAAAGCTTATATGGACGCCTGCCGCCTGCCCCAAAAAACCGAGGTTCAAAGAAAAGCCCGTCGCCAGGCTATGCAGGACGGCCTTAAGGCGGCGGCGGCCCTGCCTTTGGAAACGGCTCAATGGAGCCTGCAGACCTTGAAAATCGCCGAAACAGTAGCCCAACACGGCAACCCCAATACGATTACCGATGCAGCCGTGGGAGCACAGGTCGCCTTTGCCGGGATAAAAGGCGGTCTCTATAATGCCCGGATAAATCTTAAAAATATTGCAGATGAGACGTTCATCAACCAGATGAAACAGCAATGTATCGATTTAGAAAAACAGGCCCATAGCGCCCTCAAGGCGATCGAAAAGATCCTGGACCAAAAAATCAATTAGTTTGGCGTCCATAAACCTTTAATTTTAAGGCGTTTGTGAAAATCGCCGGATTGCCGCGCCTAAATGGGGGTACAAAGTCGGATGCCGGGGGAAATTTCTCGTTTGAATTTGTGTTGATTTTCCGGGCGTGATGTATTATAAATTGGATTTTAATAGTTCAGACCGGCCGATATCGTGTCGGGTGTTAATGTAAGTATTGTTTTTACAATAAGATAATGCTGTTAGCCGCCCGGAGAATGGCGAAAACTCTCATTCCTTTATAATTTATTTGCTCAAACCGGCCGTATCAGAGTATCTGCTTATTATTATGGTTGGTGTATTTATCCCAAAAACCTGCCAAATGCCAGTTTTGCCAAACTTCAGTCGTAGGTGCCGGTAAATTTGAGTTGATAATTTGACATACTTAAGTAATGGGAAGTCGTGTTAAATAAAAACATATAACCATGTGTAAGGAGAACTGTCATGAGAAAACGTGGAACCGTAGCTTGTCTGGTTGTTTTGTTAATTTTGCTGATTCTGGTTCCGTCATCATACGCCCAGAGAACCCGGCTCCGGGTGGACGGGGACCGAATTAAAAGCTACATTGAATGGTTATCTCGGGATGAGATGCAGGGCCGTCAAAGCTGCACCGAGGGTTATCGTAAGGCCGCAGAATGGGCCGCCGATAACTTTAAAAGGTGGGGTCTGCAGCCTGCCGGTGAAAACGGCACTTACTTCCAGAATGTTCCCATCGGCCGCAGCATTACTCTTATGACCGGCATGCCTGATCTAAGAGTGGATCGGCAGATGTTTCTGATGGAAGAAGGCGATTTTTCGCTTCACCCGGCATCCACGGCGGCAACCTCGGTAAATTCTGATGTCGTGTTCGTCGGTTACGGCATCTGCGCCCCGGGCAAAGGCCTTGATGAGTATGCGGATCTTGACGTCGAGGGCAAGGTAGTTTTGGCCTTGAAGGGCTCTCCCAAAGACGCTCCGGCCGCGGGTGCCGGGCGTTTCGGACCGGCTCGGGTCGAAGAGGAAGTACCCACCGAAGAGTGGACGGAAGAATCGACCGATGAGGCCAAAGTTATGACCGCTTATGATAAAGGCGCCGCGGCTATTTTGTTATACGATCCGGCGCCGCCGGAACCACCGGCCGCCGGCCAACGCGGCCAGCGCGGCCAACGCGGTCCCGCCGGCCGGGGACCTGCCGCCGGCCTCAGCTTGGAATTTGATCGCAATTTCCTGGTCTTCACCATCGAGGGGAGGGTATTTCGGGCCATTATGAAGCCGGATCGACAGGAATCCCTCAACGGCTTTAACCGAAGACTCACCCGCATCCGGCAGGACATTAAGGGTAAAAAAGTGTGTTCCATGGACACGGGCATTAGGGTTCGGCTCAGAGGCTACGACACCATCGAAGAATATAGTGAGGAACTGGGTAATAATATCGCCCGCAACGTGATAGCCAAAATCGAAGGGACCGACCCCCAATTGAAAGATCAATATGTCATCATGGGCGGCCACATGGACCACCTGGGAGTCAGAAACGGCCTGGTTTACAACGGCGCCGACGACAACGCCTCCGGCACGGCGGTGACTATGGAAGTTGCCCGCGTTTTAAATGAGGCCAATTTCCGCCCCAAACGGACCATCATTTTCTGCTGCTGGTGCGGCGAAGAACTGGGTTTAATCGGTTCGACTTACTACACCAACAATCCCTGTGATGGGGTTACTATGGATCAGGTCGTTACTTACTTCAATATGGATATGGTAGGCCTGGGCGATAGAATCGGGGCGCCGGGCGCCTTGAATTTTCCCACTATTTATGATGTGATTAAGAGAGATCAGATTGGTGATGTCTTCGGGGCGGTTGATGCCCGCACCGGCGGTCCCGGCGGCAGCGACCACTCCGGCTTTATCCGGTTGGGCATCGAGGCCCTGGCTTTGATGACCAGCGGCGGCGTCGGACATCCCGACTACCACCAGCCGGAAGACGACACCGTCAAAATTGATCCGGAAATCCTGTACAAGACCGGTCAGTTTGTCCTGCAGGGAACGATAAACCTGGCCAACGAAACGGAAGTTGAACTTTTAATCCCGAACCGTCAGCATATCTACAACGCCAGAAATCTTACCATTGTCAACTTCAATCCGGAACTGGAAGGCAGCACGTGGACTTATATAGATATTGCCGACAATAAGGATGGTTTGCAGAAGCAAATTGAGGAAAGGGCGGCCGCTCAAGCTCAGGCCCAGGCCCAGATTCAGGTCCGCGCCCAGGCTCAACGCGCCCGCATGATGCGCGGCGGCGCCGGCGGCCGCGTCAATCAGGGAATTAAAGACTTGAAGGTCTTTGCCGGAGACGTCGAGTTACTGAAAGCAGCCGCCCCGGCTTTAGGTTTCGGCAGAGTGGATGTAATCGAAGACGACGGCGCCTGGTTCGCCAATGAACGGCTCACCGAAGCCGGCCGGGAGGCCCTCAAGGTCATGGAGGAAAATAATATTGCGGTGCATTTGATCGATCCGCCTGAAAGCCGTATTAACGCGGTGCTTTCCGCAGCCACCAGACCTTTTATTATTACCGGAACCTACACTATTAGTGAGGAAATGTTCGATCCGGTTAACGAAAAAAGCGTCCTGTTGGGTATCAACTTCGACCCTGAAGAGGTTGAGGATTGTGTGGACCGCCTGGAAAATGCTAAAGAGTGTCTGGGTGATGCTGATAATCTGGTTCTTTTTGTCACTACTACCGCCGGTTTGGAAGAGGCCAGAGAACCGCTGTACATGGGCCTGATCGATAAAGGCTGGCAAGCTAATGAGATCGGCGGCGGCGGCGACCGTCGCGGCGGCGGCGGCGCCGGGATTGCCGGCGGTAATCTCGGCGTCCTCCAGGGACGCCCCGGACGTTAATAAAAACTGTCGTTGAACGATGTTTACAAGACTCCGCTTTCGACGCGCAACCGCAAGCGGAGTCTTTTTATTAAATGGTGTTAAATTATAATTATAAATAAAGTTTTGCCAAAGTCCGGTTATCATGCCCGGCGTTTTAATGCGGCCTGTCGTGACTGGTTTAGATGGATTGATACAATAATTTTCACCGGAAGGGACATATTAAGTTTCGGTTTTTCCGTAATAAAGGAGCCTGATAATGAATTTGGCGCGATTTCCTCGCCGGCGTTACACGAAGGGTTATACTCCCCTCGAAAAACTCACCCGACTGTCCGAAGAGCTCGCCGGCCCAAATATCTATATAAAACGAGACGATATGCTGGGCCTGACCGGCGGCGGTAACAAGACCCGGAAATTGGAGTTCCTTGTTGCCGACGCCCTCTCCCGCAGAGCCGATACCCTGATTACCTACGGGGGGACCCAATCAAATCACTGCCGGCTGACCGCCGCCGCCGCCGCCAGGGAAGGCTTAAGGTGCCGGTTGATTCTGGAGGAGGTTGTTCCCGGCGCCCATTCGCCCAGGGCAACCGGAAATTACCTCTTATACCATTTGCTGGGAGTTGAGAAAATCACCATCGTGCCCAAAGATTCCGATGATAACGCCGAACTGCAAAAAGCTGCTGAGCAGGCCGCCGCCGAAGGCTGCAAACCGTATGTCATCGTTCTGGGCGGTTCCAATCCTATCGGCGCTACCGGCTATGTCGCCTGTGCCGAGGAAATTCAAAGCCAGCTTTTCGATATGGGTTTGAATATGGACTACGTCATCACTCCCAGCGGCAGCGCGGGAACTCAGGCGGGTTTGATCGCCGGTTTTTGGGGTAATAACAGTGATATTTCCGTGGTCGGAATTAATGTCAGTCGCGATAAAGCCGCCCAGCAGGAAAAGTGTTATAAGCTGCTGCAGGCGACGGCGGAACATCTAGGCCTCAAAGGAGAAGTGCCCCGTTCCCGCATAGAGTGTAACGGCGACTACTTCGGACCGGGATATTTCATTCCCACCCCCGAGATGATCCGGGCGGTTAAACGGTTAGCGGCCACCGAAGGCATTCTTCTGGACCCGGTCTATACCGGCAAAGCCATGGCGGGGCTGCTTGATCTGATCCGGAAAGGCCGCTTTAAAAAAGGCGAAAACGTGCTTTTCCTGCACACCGGCGGCGCCCCCGCTACCTATTTCTTTGCCGATACTTTTTTCCGTTGATTTAAAACAGGAGTAATAATATGACCCCGGGCAGAATTACCGTTATTTTATTGCTGGCAGGAGCGGCGACGGCCGGCTGCACGGCAGAAAAAGGCCTCAAATTCAATACCGAAGGATTGGTGGGTGCGTGGGTGGATATGTGGAATAGTTATGATTTATCTCAGGTGGATAAGCTGTTCCTCATTAACGAAAATGTTACCTATTTCTCATCAGAAAAGGAAGGACTTATCATAGGTATTGACGCGGTCCGGGAGCATCATAGCGGTTTTGATTTTGTCGCGGGCGGCAAGGTTCAGGAAAACAAGCTGTGGGTGGAAGATCTGCATACGGAGCTGTATGGTGCGGTTGCCGTGGTTAACGGCATATGGTATTTCGAGAAAGGCCCCGTCGATAATCGAGCAATTCAAAAGGGCCCTGTAACCATCGTTTATGCTCCCGCCCCTGACGGCTACCGCATCGCCCACATGCATTTTGCCAATTATGAAGAAGCCCCGCAGTAATCGGTATTAATCCTGCCGGTAGAAGCTCGGTACGAACAAACAGAGGATAACCATTACCTCCAGCCGGCCGATGACCATCAGCAGGGCCAGCAGCAACTTGGCCGGGGCGGTGAAAAAGGCGTAATTTTGAGTGGCGCCGACCATGTTGAGACCGGGACCGATATTGTTCAGAGTGGCGGCCACGGCGGAGAGAGACGTTTCCAAATCCAAATAGCGGTGCGATTCCACGTGGGCCTCGTTGTGCAGGACCATCAGCAGCACGGTTCCCACAAAAAAAATCATTAATACGATGCCGACGTAGGAGCTGATGCTGCGGCGCATGTCTTCATCTAAGGCACGTCCTTCCACTTTCAAAGTACGAACGATACGCGGCCTGAAAGCACGTTCCACTTCGAGGACGGCCACGCGGAGAAAGAGCATGATGCGAATGACCTTGATGCCTCCCCCGGTGCTGCCTGCCGAGCCGCCGATGAACATTAGCATCACCAGCAGCCAGCGGGAGAAACTGGGCCACTGGTCGAAATTATCGGTGCAGTAACCCGTAGTGGTCATAATAGAAACCGCTTGAAAACCGGCGGAACGGAGGGCGCGGCCGGGTGAGTAATGGGGGGCGCGGTTGATGGCGAGGTCCAGGGTCAGCGCCGAAGTCGCCAGAAATAATAAAAGCAGGTAAATGCGAAATTCCTTGTTTTTCAGCACGGGTTGCCAGCGGCGCTGCAGCAGGGCGGCGTGAAGATTGAAATTGGTGCCGGCCAGGAGCATAAAGATAATGATGGTGATTTCGATGCCCAGGCGGTTGTATTGGCCGATGCTGCCGTTGAGGGTGCTGAAACCCCCGGTGGCCATAGTGCCGAAGGTGTGGCAGAGTGATTCAAATATGTTAACCCCTTGAAGCTTAAGACAAATCACTTCCGCAATGGAAATGGCCAGATATATCTTCCACAGCAACAGCGCCGTGGATCTAATTCGCGGCCGCAGCGATTCCGCCAACGGGCCCGGTACTTCCGAGCTGAATAAAAATTTAGCGCCCGCGCCGGTGCCGCCCAAAACCGCAACGAATAAAACGACGATGCCCATCCCTCCCAGCCAGTGGGTCAGGCTCCGCCAAAACAGAATAGCGCGAGGCAGATCTTGGGGGCTGGTCAGGATACTGGCGCCGGTAGTGGTGAACCCGCTGGTGCTCTCGAAAAAGGCCGAACTGCCGATGTCCCACCATGGCCCGTATTGAGTGGTCAATACTCCGGAAAAAATATAAGGCAATGCCCCCAGCAGACCGCACAACAGCCAGCCGAAACCTACCACGGCGATGGCTTCCTTGCGATATAATTGACCCGTCGAGCCCCGGGAAAATAAAAAAAACAGCAGGCTGATCAACAGACAAACGGACATCGAAACCGAAATAGCCGTGATGATCTTTTCCGCCCCCTCCTGATGGCGATCCAGAAAGGCCCAGATAAGGGAAGTGCTTAGGCAGCCGCCGACCAGCAGCACCAGAATGCCCAATTGTCTGAAGACCAGTCGATAATTCAAGCAGCTTGCTCCTCGTTGATGGTTATGAACGCCAAAGGGTATATATTAACCCTGGCCGGAGATCAGTCTAACGATTTTTTTACGCTGCTTCTGCAGGCCGATGACCAGCACCGTATCTTCGAGCTGAAAGACGGTGTCCGCGTCAGGAACAAGGATTTCACCGTCCCGCTGGAGAGTGAGGATCAGACAGCCGGGGGGAAGTTGGATGTCGCGCAGCTTCTGACCGACGAAGTCATTGCCCAGGACGGTGATTTCGAGGATTTCGGCCCGGCCGTTCTCCAGCCGGGCCAGCGTGGAAACCTCGCCTTTGCGCAGGAGGGTGAGCATTTCGCGGGCCATGACCACCCGGGGGCTGACGGCGCGGTCGATGCCCATTTTTTCGGTCAGGTCGGCGTAATCGGGTCGGTGGATCATCACCAGCACCTTGGCTGCCCCCAGGTTTTTGGCCTGCAGGGCGCTTAAAATGTTGTCTTCGTCGCGGCCGGTGACGCTGACGAAAAAATCGGCGTTGTCGATGCGCTCTTCTTTCAGAAAGGCCAGTTTGGTTCCATCCCCGTTGAGAATGGTGGCCGAGGGCAGTATCAAAGACAGATGCTGGCAGCGATCTGCGTCGCGCTCGATGATGGTCAGACGGTAGGTGTGACTGCGCAGCCGCCGCGCCAGACTCAAGGCCGTGTGTCCCCCGCCCATCACCACGACCTTGGTGGTTTTAGGCTGATCGGACTCAAAATCGGCGCGGGCCTCGGCTACCTGCTCGGTCTTGCCGATCAGAGTTATCAAATCGCCGTGCTCGACCCGGTCGTTTCCCGTGGGGATAATAATCTGAGCGCCGCGGTGGATGCTGCCAATACGCACCCCTTCCGGCAGGGAAAGCTCATGCAGGGCCTTGCCGACGTTGGTGGCGCCGCGGTCGGCCCGCAAATGCTGAACTTCCAAAGCGCCGCGGGCAAAATGTTCCACCGCTAGGGCCCCGGGATTGCGGACGATGGACGCTAACTCCAGTGCCGTAAGCATTTCAGGGCTGACCAGCTCGTCAATGCCGAAATGCAGTTGGTATGATATCTCGGGCGCCTTGCGATAGACGACTTCGTCCACCCGGGCGACGGTGCGGGCGGCGCCGAGTTTCCGGGCTACCGAAGCGCATACTAGATTGGTATCGTCGCTGCTGGTGACGGCGACAAATAAATCGGTTTCGTTAACCCCCGCCTGCAGCAGAACCTTCGCCGAGGCCGCCGATCCGCACAAAGTCTGCACGTCTAATTCCTCGGAAATCTGGCGTATGCGATCTTCATCACTGTCGATGACCGTGACATCGTGATCGTCGGCGGAAATCCGCTCCGCTATAAAAGTGCCGATCTCGCCGGCGCCGGCTATTATAACCCGCATTATTCTCGCTCCGTCTTTCTGCCCCAAAGGATATAGAAATCTTTAAGATTCTATTTTCGATGGCTCATGTCCCGGGCCAGAAGGTCAAATTAAATCGAAGTAACTTTTGCCTCATTTAAAATCTTCTGATTATATCCTGGAACGCATCATATCATAATATGCTGGCGGCCTAAAGCGCTAAACTCCAGATGTTTTTTACCTCATAGCCTTGCTTAGACGCCCAAACTTTTTCCAAGTGGACCTTTCTGTAATTAAATTCTCTGGTCCTTTGTGGCTTTATTCTTTTAATTTCCCGTCCAGCAACTCGCCGGCAATCTTGGGATTGGCCTGGCCTTTGGTTTTTTGCATCACCTGCCCCATCAAAAAGCCGCGGGCCTTTTTAGCCTTCTTGCCGCCCGATTTGACTTCCTCCGCGGCCTGGAGATTGGCGGCGATCACCTCATCCACAATCGCTTCCAATGCCCCCGCGTCCGATTGCTGGATGAGGTTATGTTTTTCGGCAATGGCCTTAGGATCGCTCTCGTCGGTGAGCATCTTTTCGAATATGGTAATCGCCGCCGATGAACTGACCGCGCCCTCTTCGACCAGTTGAGCTAATTGAGCCACCTGTTCAACGGTTACGCCCAGCTCGTTCACCCGGCAGTTGCGTTCGTGGGCGGTTTTTAAGCCGAACTGCGTCACGAGATTGGCCGCCCGCTTGGCCGAACCGCCCGCCTTAACCGCCCCGTCGAAAAATTCCGCCGTGGCCCGATCGGCGGTCAAAACCCCCGCATCATAATCGTTGAGCTCATAATCCTGTATGAATCGTTGCTTCATCGCCAAAGGCAGTTCGCATAGGGCGGCCTTGATCTTCTCCAGCCAATCATCGTCCAGCTCCACCGGCACCAGGTCCGGTTCGGGAAAGTAACGGTAATCGTGGGCCTCTTCCTTTTCGCGCTGAAAGATAGTTTCGTTGCGAGCGTCGTTCCAGCCGCGATTCTGCTTGCCCATCTTTTCCAGCGTAAAATCATGGTCGTGCTTCCATTCTTCCAATTGCCGCCATTCTTCATAGGCCACCGCCCGCTCCAGAGCCCGGAAACTGTTGAGATTTTTAACCTCACAAATAGGGGTGCGATATTCCCGGCCGTCGTCATCGATGATCTGCAGATTAATATTCGGCTCAAAACGCATATGCCCCTTTTGCATATTAGCCTCGGAAACGCCCAGGAACTGCACCAGCTTCTGTAATTCCTGGGCCAGAATGCGACACTCGACAGGGCTGTTAAGGTCCGGCTCGGTGACAATCTCCAGCAGCGGCGTCCCCGTGCGATTCAGATCAATCCGGGAGTGATCCAGACCCTCGTGCAGATTCTTACCGGCGTCCTCTTCCAGATGGGCCCGAATAATGCGAACCTTTTTTGTGGTGCCGTCTTCTAAGGGAATCTCCATATAGCCGTCATGACTCAGGGGCAGATCGTATTGGCTGATCTGATAATTTTTCGGCAGGTCGGGGTAATAGTAACTCTTACGATCCCACTTGGTAAACCGCGCCATCTGACAGTTCAACGCCAGCGCCGTCCGCACGGCATATTCGTACGCCTTCTTGTTCATCAACGGCAGCACCCCCGGCAGCCCCAGACACACCGGACACACGTTGCTGTTGGGAGGATCCTCAAATCCCACCTTGCACCCGCAAAACAGCTTACTCTTCGTCGCCAACTGAACGTGTATTTCCAAACCTGCAATTAGCTTAACATCCATCGCCTTTCTTTCAATTTCAAACCATTATTTTAATAACATATGTTTTCATGCCATAATGAACACGCCTTTTTTTCGGGCAATTTCTAGGATCGGCCGACCCCGATTACTGTCCCACTCTTTTTCGCCGCAGGGAATCGGCTCGATACGGTCATCCGCCTGGGCCGTCGCCCGCCACAAAGTTTTGACCAGATCTATATTATGTCCCTGATCGAATTCCGGCGCGATGACAACCAGGTCAATGTCGCTCCATTCGTCCGCCTCTCCTCGTCCGAAGGAGCCGAACAAAACTCCCCGCTGCGCGTTGATGCCCATTGAAATCAGAGCCGCCAAATATTTTTTCACTACGCTTATAATGCTCGGATCAACCATTCCAACATCTCCTGTGCCCGTGTTAACTCTTTGCGGGTTGAATCCTGATCCAACAACACCTCAACCGAACCTGGATATCGCCCTTCCAATTGGTACATACTGAAAACGCGGAGAAATTCTTTCTGGTCCGGTGTCAGAGCCAGACCCGCCATATCCGCCAATCGTTTCAAATTATGAATTCGCGGTGGCACCTCTTTCTTTTGACTCGTGAAATGCGCCTTCAATAATTTTTCCATACCCAGGTGCGCGAAAAACAGACTCTGCCTCCAGTGCCCTTTTTCCCACAGAGACCGGGCGGCTGCCATATCCTCCTCCCCGCTTGTCCGCCAATACTCAACTTGTTTTGCTATATCCATAAACCACCAGTATAAATAACCTTCAACAAAACGGTTTACTCAGGTGATGCTCCGTTTCTTTTTCGAACATGCGGGCGATGCGGAGGAGTTTGGCTTCAGAAAAAGCCGGCGTGATTATCTGCAGCCCTATGGGCAGGTTGCCGCTGCTTAGGCCGCAGGGGATACTAATCCCGGGCACGCCGGCCAAGTTCACCGCTATAGTGTAAATATCCGACAGGTACATTTTCAAGGGATCATCGGTTTTTTCGCCCAACTTAAATGCCGTCTCCGGCGCCGTGGGGCACATCAGGCAATCGACCTTTTCAAAGGCCTGCTCGAAATCCCGGCGGATCAGGTTGCGTACCTTCAGGGCCTTGAGGTAGTAAGCGTCATAATAACCGGCACTAAGAGCGTAAGTGCCCAGCATAATGCGGCGCTTGACCTCGTCGCCGAACCCTTCTGCCCGGGAGGAACTGTAAACATCGATATAATCCTTGGGTCGGCTGGTGCGATGGCCGTAATGAACTCCGTCATAACGGGCCAGGTTGCTGGAGGCCTCTGCGGTGGCGATCAGATAATAGGCGGCAATGGCGTACTTCATATACGGCAGAGATACTTCAATGAGCGCAACTCCCATATCTTCATAGGTTTGCAATGCTTCGCGAACGGCTTTTTCGACTTCGGGATCGAGGCCTTCAACGTCAAAAAATTCCTGGGCGACGCCGATTTTCAGGTTTTCGACGGGATGATCGAGGTTTTTAACGTAATCCTTTACCGGGGCAGTACTTTCGTCAACGCTGGTGCTGTCGCGCCGGTCGTGGCCGGCGATGACGTTGAGCAGCGCTGCCGCTCCGTAAACATCGCGGCTGATGGGGCCGATTTGATCGAGACTGGAACCGTAAGCTACTAATCCATAACGACTTACACGACCATAAGTCGGTTTTAAACCCACCACGCCGCAGAAGCTGGCCGGCAGGCGGATAGAACCCCCGGTGTCGGAGCCCAGAGCAGCGTAACACAGGCCGGCAGCGACGGCGGCGGCGGAACCCCCGCTGCTGCCGCCCGGAACGCGATTTATATCCCAGGGATTGACGGTGGTTTGCAAGGCAGAGTTTTCGCAACTGGAGCCCATGGCGAATTCATCCATGTTAGTTTTACCGATGATGACGGCGTCGGCATCCTCGAGTTGATCGACGACATGGGCGTTGTAGGGGGAGGAGAATTTCCCCAAAATCCTTGAAGCACAAGTAGTTGCGCCAAAACCGGTGCACATGTTGTCTTTAATGGCGACGGGGATGCCGGCCAGGGGGCCAACGGGCGCGCCTTCGGCGAGGCGGCGGTCGATATCGACGGCTTTTGCTAAAGCCCTTTCTCTAAAAAGACTTATGAATGCTCCGATCTTCGATTCCAGCTTATCGATGCGGCCAAAGATATGCTGGGTCAGTTCGACGCTTTTCAGGGATTTTTTTAAGATTTCTGCGGATATTTGCTGAAAAGTTAGATTTTCCATAAAAAACCATCACATAAATGAAGGTTATTTGCAACAAAATAACTACTTTTTCGATTTTGTTGGTGATATTGATAAAAGCACCCGTTTCACTTTGATGTCCTTTCCCGGGAGTTCTTGTCTTGTAGCGATCAAACATTTGTAAAAATATCAATTATTTAGGCGTTGGAGTCGTCGAGGATTTTGGGGACGGAAAAAAATTCGCCGTCGCGCCGGGGGGCGTTGGCTAGGGCCTGTTCATTGCTAAGAGAAGGCAGAATTTGGTCTGGGCGAAAGATGTTGTGGATGGGCAGGCAATGGGCCAGGGGTTCGACATCGGTGGTGTCAAGCTCCCGGAGTTGGTCGAAATAGTCAAGGATAGCGGCAAGTTGGGTGGTGAAGGTGGCGATTTCCTGGTCGGTACAGTTGAGCCGAGCGAGTTTGGCGACATGCCGGATCTGATCTTCGGTAAGTTTTTCACTCATATGAGCGTATCTCCCGATATTTGGGCGTTAAGATATTTTTGGACCGTAACATATTATACCGATAAAGATAGCGATTGTGAAGATGGGGCAAAATAAAGCTCTAAACTTTGGGGTTCGACGTGTAAGTTTATAAATATCAGATATTTATAACGCTAATGGCGGATTATTGCCAAACTTACTTTATCTGTTTGAGTCTTGGCAAAGGACAAGTGGAGATGAATATAGTAATTGTAAGGCTATAATATTAGGCGGAATCGGAGGATTTTGGTTGATAATCGCGTTTGGGGGGTTTGACGACCAGGCCGTTGCGGATGGCCTTGGAGGAGACCTTTATTCGCACTACCTTGCCGTCCACGACGGCGCGGACCTTCTGGATATTGGGCTTGAATTTGCGTTTACTGATGCCGGTGATCTTACGGCCGACGCCGCCGAGATACTTGGCCTTGCCCCGCCGGGCAATGCTGCGGCCGGCTCGAGTTCGTTTGCCTGTAAAATAGCATTGTCTTGACATATACTTACGCCTCATAATACAAAGACCCTGCATTGTAGAGAGTCAATAGGAGATTGCAAGGGGTTTTTACGGAAAAACCAATAAAACCCTATATTTACGTAATATATTATTAATAAAGGGTTTACATTACAACGATTCAAATGGGCGGCCCTGTGAAGCCCTGTTGGGAATCGCTAGTTTTATAGCATTTTTCGGCAATAATGGGCGATTAGCCGCGTTATACAAGTTGAGATGAGTAATGGAGCAAGATCCCCTAGGCGAGCAGATTACCAAATGTCAACAGGGCGATCCGGAGGCCTTCTCTTGGCTGACCGAGGAGTACGGCCCGCGGTTGTATCGCTATTTTCTTCGACTGAACGGCTCGACGGCGGATGCCGAGGATTTGCTTCAGGAGTTGTTTGTCAAGCTCATAGAGAAGATCGGCCACTATCGTCATCAGGGACGATTTGAGAGTTGGCTGTTTTGCGTGGCGGCTAACATGGTCCGGGATGAGGCCCGCCGGCGGGTTCGACGAGGTGAAGTATTATCCCTGCAGGATGAGCGGGTAGGATTGAAAGAAGTATTGGCCTCGGATGAAGCGACCGCCGATGTGAAACTGCAGCAGAGCGAGCAAATCGACCGATTGCAGCGGGCCTTGGATCAGTTACCCCAGATGGATCGAGAAATAATTATACTGCGCCATTATGGGCAGTTGAGTTTTAAGGAGATTGCGGAACAGTTTCAGATACCCATAGGCACGGCTTTGGCGAAAGTGCATCGCGGTTTGAAGCGTTTGCAGAAGATAATGACGCAAAATAAGCAAACAGGATAAAAATCATGAACACAAATGATAAAGAATTGCTGGATTTGCTGGCGCAGTTTTCCCTTAGTGAAGATCAGTTACGCGCCGCCATCGATGATATACGGCGGGGTGATGATCTGATTAGCCGGCATGATCAGGTTGAGGTGGCCCCGGCGGTGTTGGCGCGGGTCAAAGCCGGGGTGCGCGAGCAACTGTCCCCAACCGAACGCCGGCGCGTCGGTTATGGCTGGCCCCTGCGGGCGGCGGCGATAGCGGCGTCGTTGATAATAGCCTTGGGGCTAACCACTTATTGGCTGCAGCCTCAAGCCCTCGATACGCCGCCCTATGCTGCTGATCGGGCAACCATTACTTTGGCCGAGCTCGATATAGGTGATTATTTGAGTGTCGCCTGGCAGGAAGATGTGGTGGATCGAGAAACTGATGACATGGTCTTTATGGAAGTTCTAGATTATTGGTCCGCCAATGATTGGGACATGGATGATATTTTTGGGCCGGGATTAGATGAGGAAGTGGATTCTGTGGATACTATAGAGATAAGCCGCGGCGGCTGGATCGGCCATTGGGTTTGCTAAAAGGGTGTTTTTTGAGGGAAATTTACCGCAGGGCCTGCCGTTTCGGCAAGAGGCTCTTATGCGGTAAGGAGCAATTAATATGATTAGAAAATACTTAATGCTGGTAGTAGCCCTTGCGCTGGCTGTTTTATGCAGTCAGGTCGGGGACACCGTCGCCCAGAAAAACGCGGAAACCGCCTCCTGCAAGCCCGCCCCGTCGGGCGACGCCGGCGATAACCCAAATTGTCAGACGAAAACCAATTATAATTTCGAGGCAACCGGGCCGTCTCGGACTGCGTTGGATGTTGAACCCTCGCAGTGGTTAAGCCTGATTTCCGATGTGCCTCAACAAAGGAGTCAGCGAGGAGGGGAACGCAGAGGAAGCGAACAAATTCGGCGGCGCCCTTGGGCGGAGCAGATCAGCACGGAAGAACTGATGGAGTTTTTAGAAAAGCATGAGTCGAAACTGGCGGCGAAATTGAAGGATCTGCACCAGCAGGATCCCCAGAATTTTTCCGAGCTGCCCCTGGTAGTGGCCATGAAAGAGCTCTATGGGCCGGTGATCCGGCAAATGAGTCGAGACCCCGAAGGGGGCAAGCTGAGTTTGGAAAAGATACGCCTGCGCTTGAGAATAGAAAGATCTATTTTTATTGTCAAAAGGGCAGATTCGCGCCGGGCGTACCATGAGGCCAGGAAAGAGTTGGCGGGGTACGTATCGGAGCTTTTCGATGTGATTTTAACGCAAGAGGAGGCCGGTTTAAAGCGGATGGAAGAATGGCTGAAGATACGCTCCGAGTCCGACAAGGAGCAGCAGGCAGCAGAACGCACCGCCCGCCGGGGCGGGCAGCGCGATCCCCGGTCTAGAGGTGGTTTAGAACGACTCCGGGGGGAGGTCGAAACGAAAAAGAGAGCAATTCCCGCCTGGAAGAAAAATAAGGACAAGATTGTCGAAGAACGCGTAGAGGAACTGTTACAGGATCATCCGAATTTTCCCTGGGGCTATTAAGAGGCTGAGGTCCTGACCCCGCCCATATGTGAAAGGGTCGTTAATCCCAAGATCGCCAATAGGTGTTTTCATAACATACCTGTGTCGTCTGCGGCATGTGTGGGTAATTTTTCGCAAAGTAAAGTTTGATAAATAGAAGCGCTTTATTATTATTATTATAATAACTTTATCGGACGTACAAACGCCTGGTGTTTTTATTAGGAGCAAAATCATGGCAAAGAAAGCGGCTCTATTATTGGCGGGGGTGTTATTTCTGGCGCAGGCAGCCGCCTGGGCCCAGAGAAACGTTATCGTGAACCAGTCAAATCAGATGCGGGGCGGCCGGATGGATCAATTTCGGATGGGCATGCAGATTAGTCCGGAGGAGATGTTAAAGTTTCTCAAAGGACAGCAATTTACCGAGGAAGCGCAAAAGCTGGAAGGATTGATGAAGGATCCCTCGAAGGGGCAGGAGTTGCAGCAGGAGCTGGGTCGGCTGAATCGGGTATATGGTATGGTGATTCGGCAGATGGAGTTTGATCCGGAAGGGGCCCAGAGAACCCTGGCGCGGATTAAATTGGAGACAGAGATCGAGAAATTCGCCCGGGAAGCCCGAACCGCCGCCGGCGCCGCCCAGACGGCCGCCCGGAAAAAACTGGCAAGTGAAGTAGGCAAGCTCTTCGATGCGGTCTTGGCGGAAGAGGAAATGCGGCTCCAGCAAATGGAAGAATTTATTCGCACCGGCGATATCAGCGCCTTTGGGGCTATGGGGGCAATGATGGGTCGGGCAGGCGGCACGGGCCGGGGCGCGCAAATGGGTATGGCAGGACAGATGAACCCGGAAATGATGAAACAGCAGTTGGCACAGCGCCGGGCGGATATTGCCGCCTGGAAGAAAAACAAGACCTTGATTGTCAATATGCACGTGCAGGAGTTGTTGCTGGATATCCCCCCCTTCCCGTGGACGCGGGGAGGAATGCAGATGATGCGAATATTTGAATAGACCGGACCGCCATCGTCAATTTGCGCGGTCGAGAATCGTAATTAGACATTCCATACCTCCCGCGAGAGCGGAGTAGAATGGCAATGATGCATATATTAGGTTCAGTGAGGAAAACTTATTGCAATTTTACAGAATGTGATTTCACAAGGAGTAAACTCATGGTAAAGAAAGTGACTTTGCTGGTAGCGCTAATGGCGCTAGGACTAATTTTTTGGCAGGTAATGGAGGCCGACGCGCAGAGAGCCGGCGGCCCCCAGAGGACGGGGATGCAGCGCGGGCAGGTGGATATTGCGGCCGTGATTCAATTTCTGAATCAACAAGGCCTTAAAGCCGAAGCCCAGCAACTGGCGGCGATGCAGAAGGATCCGGCCCAGGCCCGTCAGATGCAGGCGTTGGCGCAACGCTACAATTCCGTGATGCGGGATATGCAGCGGGATCCGGCGGCGGGCAAGCTGAGTGTGGAAAGGCTCAAATGTGAACTGGCAATTGAAAAACTGGTCCCCAAAGCCAAAGCCCAAGACGCTCAGGCCAGGAAGGATTTGAATGGAGAAGTCGGAAAACTCTTTGATGTGATTATCGCCCAGCAGGAAGCCCTTACGGTGGGCGAGCCGGCTCAAAGCCCCGGAGCGCAGCAGAGGACCGGCCGCGGCGCCGGAGATCAACAACGCAGGGGGGTGGGTCGCGGCATGACTCCGGAGCAGATCGCCCAATTAAAAGCCGATATCGCTCTCTGGAAGAAAAACAAGGCCGCTATTGTTAAAAGCCGGGTGGAAGAATTGATGCTGCCTTACCCCGGCTTCCCCTGGACTCAGACAACCGGATTTAGATTTTAGTCAAGAGTACTCGATCCTTTGAAGAGGAAGGTTGTCGTTAAACGAAGCCGCAAATAGTATCATTTGAATCACCGTAAAAACCATATGTGGCTGCGCCTGGATTACCGCCGCCCCTCTTTGTGGGCACGAGCTTCGCAGCCATGACGTAATGAGATATGCGGCGAACCTTCTTAGTCTAAGGCAATATGATGGCCCGGCCATTGCAAAATGGCCGGGCCTTTTCTCTGCCGAATAATAGCGTCCCGGCAAGAGATCAAAAGGGTCTCGGTATCCTCCCAGACCCACAATTGCTATTTATTTAACATCAAAATATCATCCAGCGCCCCAGGACGTAATTTTGCACCACGGTCAAGAGGATAAAAATGGGGATTAAAATGCCGATGCTGTAGATCATATATCCAAAAAAGCTGGGCATTTTGATGCCGCTCTGTTCGGCAATGCTTTTGACCATGAAATTGGGGCCGTTGCCGATGTAGGTGTTGGCGCCCATGAAGACGGCGCCCAGGGAAATGGCCACTAAAAGCTCCTGGGCGACGCGGGCGACCTGGTCGGGGCCGCCCAGGGTGGTGGCGGTTTCAAAAAAGACGACGTAGGTGGGAGCGTTATCGAGAAAGCTGCTTAAGGAGCCGGTGATCCAGAAAAATTTCCAGGGCACATCCAGGCCCATGTCAGGGCCTTTTTGATGCAGGATTTCAATAGGAACCTGCATGGTGATAAAAATGCCGATAAAGAGGGCGGCTACCTCGCCGATAGCGACGTAATTAAATTTATTTTCTTTGCGGATGCCGGTGGGAGTGGACATCAGAGAAAATGCCACAAACAATAACTGCATTATTTCACGCAGAAAATCGGGAACCACGGGCAGGTTTTTATCGGGGAAGATGTTGTATAAAAACGGTTTTTCCGGGATTAAAAAGGCCACCGAGAGGACCACGCCCAAAAGCCAGAGAAAGTTGATTTTCCCTCGCAGTTTCAGCTTCTGAATCTGGATCTCGTCGCGCTTGAGATCGCGGATGGCTTCTTTACGGTAGGCGATGCTGTCCCAGATATAATAAATGACAAGCAGGATCAACACGGTGCTCAGCCATTGAGGCCAGAGATTAAAGGTCCAGGGAAACGGCACGCCTCTGAGGTATCCTAAAAATAGGGGGGGATCGCCGATAGGCAAAAGGGAGCCGCCGATATTACAGACCAAAAAAATAAAGAATATTACGGTGTGCATGACGTATTTGCGTTCGCTGTTGGTATGCAGCAGCGGCCGGATGAGCAGCATGGCGGCCCCGGTGGTGCCGATGAAACTGGCGATAGCGGCCCCCACCGCCAGAAAGGCCGTATTGGTCCGCGGATGTGCCGGCAGGTCGCCCTGCAACCGGATGCCGCCGCTGATGACATACAAGCTGAACAACAAAACAATAAAGGGTATGTATTCAAAAAGGATGGCGTGCTCCAGCACCTGGTTGACCGCTACGAAACCACTGACCAGTTGCTTGGTTTCGTGGTCCACTACCCCCGGATGGATCAGCCAATAGTACAGGATAACCAATACCGACAATAACAGGGAAATGAACAGGCGGTTGCGGTTGTGTTCCCACCAGTGCTCCGTCTTTTTCAGCAGCGGCAGGATGGCGATGCACAACAATAACGCCGCAAAGGGCAGCACCGCCCACAGGGGGGGAATTTCGTAACCTTCGGCGCTCTCATGAACGCCGTGTTCCTGGGATTCCGTTTTTACGCCGGCGGCATCATGGATTTGTGGGTCTGTTTGGACCTGTTGGTCGGTGTGTTTTTCCCCGCCGGTCGCCTGCTGTGCTTGTTTATGACCGGATTGGTCCGGTAAGGTTTGATTAGTGCCTGATTCCGGAGGATTTTCCCACGCCCATGAAAATGAGCAGTTAAAAGCCAAAGTGGTTAGCAAAATAAGCCCCCCGACGGTAATTTTGATCATCAGGTTGTGATGGCTGTCTAAATCGTTCGGCTGCAGCATATTTTGCCTTTCTTCCTCGACGCCGGACCCCGTTTCGCGTACGTTATTTTCATAGCACAGGTCGGACCTATATGCAATTTGTTAAATTATCGACAATTAAGCATCGGGAAATTTACTAATTATAGGACCCAACCTGCCCTGGGGATATGTGGGCGGCCCAAAAAAGGCCCGGTTGGTGATTTTTGGATATGGTAATGTGGTTTTTTTGGAAACCTGGGCAAAAGCAGGGTTAAAATATTATTGGAAGGCCCGGCGGCAGACAAAATTTGGTAGGACCACCAGCCTTTACATCAAGGCCAAAACGTGGTATATTAAGGTGGTGGCAATGATCGTCGGGAAGACCTGCCATGAATACCGGACACATAGAGAGATGGCTTGCTAATATACAAGCCTTTATAATCTTTTTGATCTTTTTATTTATTGCTCTGGTGGTGGCAGTGATAATCTTTGCCTGCCTCAGAGCCGCTATGCGTGATAAATGTGCCGCCCGGGCCCAAGAAAGGGACCGAAAGGAAAAATTCCGACCGGACGGCACGGCTTACCCCCCTTTTGGTAGGGGTTTTTGTGATAATTGCAACGGGGCTTTCGATAAGGTATATTATTTGCCCTCGGGCATGAGGCTGTGCCCGGCGTGCTATCAGGCCTTTGAGAAGGATTGACCCACGGAAACTTGCCTGAAGGAGAAATTATGCCCGAAGTGAGCCTTATGGATATCAAAGTATATGCGGTAAGCGATGAGCGCAAACTCAGTATGCGCGATTTGCTAAAATTCTTTTATGAACATGGTTCTCTGCGTGTGTCAGATCTGCATCTCAAGGTGGGAGAACCTCCTACCTATCGCATTGACGGCATGCTCCAGAGAATGAAAGGCGCCGATTTGGACCGCCAGACCATGGAAACCCTGGCCCGCAGTGTCCTCGCGGAAGCCGAATGGGCCCTGCTCAGAAAGCAGCGGGCGGTGGATAGTTCTTATATCACCGACAATATGCAGTTTCGCATGAACTGTTTTTACGACAGCAATGGGCTGGCTTTGGCTATCCGGGGTCTCGAACCCGACCCGATCCCCTTGGAGGATATCGGTTTTCCCAACGGCGTCTGGAGTGACATCATCAATAAACAGTGGGGGTTGGTATTGCTCACCGGGATTACCGGGGCCGGCAAAAGCACCACCATCGCCTCCCTGATTAATCGTATCGCCGAGATCCATCCCTGCCGTATCATTACCCTGGAAGATCCCATCGAGTATCGTTTGAAAAGCAAAGCCGCCCTTATTTCCCAGCGCGAAGTCGGCCGCGATGTGCCGGGTTTCGCCCAGGGTTTACGCGACTGTTTGCGGGAAGATCCTGACGTTATCTTTGTCGGTGAGATGCGCGACCGGGAATCGGCTACCTGGACCTTAACCGCCGCCGAAACGGGTCATCTGGTGTTTTCCACCCTCCACACCCGCGATGCGCGCGGCACCATCACCCGGATTCTGGATATATTCCCCACCGATCAGCAGGATGAAGTCGCCTGTCAAATGTCCCTGGGACTGAGCCACATAGTTTCCCAAAAACTGGTGCCCCGGGCCGATGGGCAGGGCCGCGTGGTGGCCATGGAAATCCTCAATAATTCTTATGCCTTGGCCAATCTCATTCGCCTCCGTAAACTCGAGCAGGTCTATACCTTCCTGCAGACCCGCACCAAGGACATTTCCGAAGAACGGATGATCACCCTGGAACGCTCCCTGGCAACGCTGGTGGCCCGCAAAAAAGTCACCCCCCTGGAAGCGGAAAGATGGGCCAATCACCGCACCACTTTCCATGATGAAATGAAACGGGTTCAGGAGGAGCAAAAGGCGGTCGAAAAAGCGGCAGCCAAATCCGGAAGGCGGGCATGATTTATAGTAAGAACGCCGAAAAAAATTCGTTGTTTCTCTTGAGATGCCGCTAGGCGGACTGGTTAAAATATATTCCTCACTGCCTTCGGAATGAATACGATGGATCTCGTTATAGATTCTAAATGATGCTCTTCTGCGGAGAAATATTTTGAGATCCAAAGCGCATTTGCTCATATTTGTGGGAATAATGGCGGGGGCGCTGGCAGGGTTGATCTTAAGCAAATATGAGGGATCTGATGCTCAGGGCCGCGTTCTATATATACTGGACCTCTTCGGCAAGACGATTTTTATCGGCGCCTTGAAAATGATCGTGGCGCCTTTGATATTCTTTTCCATCATTGCGGCCATTACCAGTCTGGCCGACACGAAAGAACTGGGACGCATCGGGTGGAAAACGCTGGTCTTTTACCTTATGACCACCTCCATGGCGGTGGGGCTGGGGCTGCTTTTTGTGCACCTGATAAAGCCGGGTCATTCGGCCAATCGCCGCGAAATTCGCAAAAACTGGCAGCAGCAGCAGGTCCGCCTGCATGAAAAATATGGAGCGGCCGAGGCCAAAATTGAAGAGGCCAGAGATCAAAGCGCTTCCGCCATTATCAAAAGGAACCTGGAAAACATTATTATCAATCCCTTCCTGGCCCTGGCCCAATCGCATAGCCTGGGCATCATATTTTTTGCCATCCTTCTGGGGGTGGCCCTGATTGTGATCGGCCCCGAAGGGCATAAGGTCCTGCCCGTCCTCCATGGCCTGAATACGGCGATCCTGAAAATCACCGGCTGGATCATGGCGGGATCGGCGTTCTTTATCTTTTGCCTGGTGGCTTCCATCGTGGGCAGTGTCGGACCGGGGATTTTTAGTATGCTCTTTTGGTATATCGTCACGGTGCTGGGCGGGATCGCGGTGCACGTGGGCGTGCTGTTGTCGATAGGTTTTTTGCTGGGCAGGGTCAATCCCTTCTTCTTTTTGAAAAGCATCAAAGAGGCCTGGATGATCGCCTTTGCCACCCGCTCCACCGCCGTTACCTTGCCCGTTTCGATGGATAGCGTCCAGAATCGGCTCAAGGTCTCCGAAAAAGTCACGCGCTTTGTCCTGCCGTTGGGAGCCACGATCAACATGGATGGTACCGCTCTCTACGAGGGAGTGGCCGTCATCTTTCTGATCCAGTTGTTCGGGGGAATGCCCGGCGCAGAAATCACCCTCACGCCCGTGGCTACCATCTTAATCTTTTTAACCGCCGTGCTGGCCTCCATCGGCGCCGCGGCCGTGCCCGATGCCGGACTGGTCACCATGGTCCTGGTCGCCAACGCCGTGGGACTCTCCGTCGAATACATCCCCCTCATCTTTGCCGTCGATGCCTTTCTGGATATGTTTCGCACCTCCACCAACATGATGGGCGACTGTGTGGGAGCGGTCGTTATAAATAGGCTGGAAAAGTTTACCTAAAGCTATATTACGCGCGGCTGGGGCAGGGGTATGATAAATTTACCGCCGTATCCCTTGGCCTTGAGTTTGGGCATTACATCGTCGGCGATGTGCCAGGAAAGCATCAACGCATAATCGGGCGGGTCCTCAAACAGGATTGATTCTTCAATCACCGGGATCAAGGTCCCCGGCATGTACTTGCCGATCTTTGGCGAGCCCTTGACCTCCAGAACGTAATCAATGATCCCGTCGTCCAGGCCCACGTAGTTAATCAGCGTACTGGCCCGCGACGGCGCCCCGATACCATAAATCTTACCGCCCTTTTGTTTAATTTCCCCAAGCAGTTCATAAAGTTGCAGCTTGGAACGCACCACCCGCTGCTGGAAGGCTTTGAGTTTCTCCGTGTTAAGGGCCGCCGCCTTTTCCTCGTCGAGCATCGCCCCCACCGAAGGCTGAACGGCATAAACGCCTCTCCGGGCCGCATATACCCGCACCGAGCCCCCGTGCGTCGGTATCCGCCGGGCGTGGATAACCTCCAGACCATGCATCCCCAGCAGGTATTGCAGGCTTTGCAGCGAATAATACCGCAGGTGTTCATGATATATGGTGTCGTACTGCAGCGTCTCGATCAGGCTCATAAGATAATGGCTCTCGGAAATAAATACCCCTTTCTCGTCTAGTAATACCAGCAGGCTTTCTACAATGTCGTGTATGTTCTCGATATGGGCAAATACGTTGGTTGCTGTGATGATCCGGGCCGGTCCCCACCCGGCCTTCACTTTTTGCGCCGTTTCCTGATCGAAAAACGCTGTCGTGGTCGGTATCCCCCGCTGCCGGGCCTGCAGACCCCTATCGGTCGGCTCGATACCGTGCACCCGGTGCCCGCCCTCCTTAAAATTACTCAGCAGCGTCCCGTCGTTGCTGCCGATATCCACGACCAAATCGTCCGGCCTCAGTGGTATGATTGATTGGCATTCCTGATACAACTGGGCGAAATTGTCGCGCAGTATCCTGGTCGTGCCGCTGGTGTAGGGATACTCCGGCGGAAACAATATCTTCGGATCCACCGTCAGACCCAACTGCACCAACTGGCAGCGGCTGCAATATAACCACAGCGCCGGATATGCCGGCTGCTCCCGCGGCAAATGACCCAATGGCCGCATCTGGTTCACCGGCGGCTGATAACCCAGAAAAAGAACCGATCTCAATTCCGGATCGGAACATACCTGGCAACGCTCTACTAACACGCTCGATCCCGTCCCCGCCGTCAATTCCAAACTCGCTTGCACAACACACCTCCGTCACCTTTCAAAATAGCCCCCGACGTCAAGTCGGAGGGTAATTACCGAATCAATTCTTCAAAATAATGGGCCGGGTGCCATGGGTGCCATGCCCACGCTTACGCGGGCATGTTGTATCAACTACACTATATTTACCCAAAAACCTCTTAAACCACGGTTGCCTCACAAGCGTTTTCCACATACCACTGTGCCGTAAGCGCCAACCCTTGCTTAAACAAATACCGGGGCCGATACCCCAGCGCCATTAGCTTATTAATATCCGGACACCGCCGCCTCGTCCCGCCCGCCGCCGCCGCCCCCGGCTCAATCTCAATCCGCCTGCCGAAATATTCCGCCACCTCAAGGGCCGCCTGTTTAATCGTGATTTCTTCCGTCGTGCCGATGTTGTATATCCCCAAATGCTCCCCCTTCTCCAGCACCCTCATCAAACCATCGACAAAATCATCAATAAAAACAAACGCCCGCGTCTCCTCACCCGTCCCCTGAATCCCGAATCTTATGACCTCCCCCGCGCCTGACGTCTCAATTAGCCTTTGCATCCGAACGATAAATTGCGGAACCACGTGCTCAAAACCCATCGCCGGCCCGTACACGTTATGCGGCCGGAATATCAATACCCGCTCGAAAAACTTCCGCCCGTAGTGAATCGCCATGATCTCACTGATAATCTTGCCTCCCGCATACGAATAACGTGGATTCCGCACATCCGGTATCGACAGCTCCACCTTCTCATCCGTAGGCACCGCCGGCGGCGTCTGATAAACCTCCGAACTGCTCGCTAATATCAACTCCCCCACCCCGTTGTACCGGCACCCGTCCAGCACGTTGATCATCCCCCGCACCCCCACATCCAGCACCACCTCCGGTCGGTGGTAAAAATTCTCCGTCCCGTTCACAAACGCCAGATGACAAACCGCCTCCACCCCCCGCGCCGCTGCCAAAACCATCTGCCCGTCCCGCACGTCTCCCGCCACATACTCAATATCATCTCTCACCGCCGCCAGCCGCTCCTGCCCCCCGCGCGAACCGTCGTCCAGCACCCGCACCCCATGACCCGCCTCCACCAGCCGCTTCACCAGCGCTGACCCAATAAAACCGCCACCCCCCGTAATTAAATACTTCTTCTTACTCATTCACCCATTCACTCATTCACCCATTCACTCATTCACCCATTCACTCATTCACCCATTCACTCATTCACCCATTCACTCATTCACTCATCCACCCATTCACTTATCCACTCTTAAACTACCTCACCGGCACGCAGTTCGTCGGCAGGCCCGCCTGCACCTGCGGCCCTCTTCGCCCGTCTCTCCGCAGGTGCCATACCCCCCATAAAAACCACCTTAAATATTCCAGAAACCACGGCCCCAGCCTGAAGGTTGACTTGCCGCCGTACAGCCGATCAATGGAAATAATCGGCACCTCGCCCAACTTAAGTTGCATATACTGCGCCTTTCACCATGTCGCAGCCCTGCTCCATAAGTTTCAGCATCTCTTCAATCGCCAAAACCGGCCCCGCCTCGTCCGCCGCAAATATCAATATATATTCCCCCCGCGCCTCTTCGACGCCGGCGCGGATAGCGTTGATAACACCCGCTCCCAAAGTGTTGTGTATCCCCCGCAGTTGCGGCTGCTCCTCTCTCAGCTCCTCGACCACCGGCACACTGTCGTCGTCCGCGCGATCATAAATGACCAGCACCTCATAACCTACCTCCACCACCGCCTTGAGTATTTTCAACATGATCCGCAGGTTGAGCCCCTCGTTGCGCACCGGAATCAAAATGCTTAATTTTATCTCCCCCGCCGACCTCAGATGCGTATTATTCAAATCAATAAAATGAGGGGGTAATTCGTAACTAATTTGGCATACACAGGTTACACCCCCCGACTTTACGTCGGGGGCTAAATAAAAAGTCCCGCCGAAGGCGGTTAAGTTCTCACCTCTGATTTCTTCATTCGTCATTATAAAGCATCGGGTGGCGCCTCTCTGGCGCAGCCAGAGAGGTGCTTTGTCATGAACCGTCATTCCGACCGGCTGGCAGCCTCCAGCCCGCAGGGCTCGCCGATGGTCGTTGTCGCCCGGCCGCGCCTTGAACCCTTTTCCATAAATTCGCAAATGTTGCGGCATACCAGATCAATGTCATCTTCGGACAGTGTAAACGCCGACGGCAGCCACAGCGCCCGCTTCCCCTGCCGGGTGCTGTTGGGAAAAT
>Ga0111186_1037_pt1 | contig 26040 bp, 17 predicted proteins | sample DeeMarSWOR324_28_FD_80243 | JGI IMG/M metagenome (GOLD analysis project Ga0111186, IMG submission 80243) | Phycisphaerae bacterium SM23_30 | reverse complement strand
CCGAGGCCTCCGTCGCCGACCCTGGTATTGCCGCTGAGCCGGACGTAATTCGATGCCTTTTCGGGGATCAATTTACAGACAATGAACATTTCGGAGAGGTCGATCTGTTTACCCTGGGTTCTGATCACCTCCGATTCCAGCATGGATATAGTGGAATAGCACCAGCAGGTGCCGCCGACCTGACGTTTGACAGAGGTGCGTTCGAGTTCCTTGTCGATGGTGAATTTGTAACCTTCCTCCTGGGCGGCAGCCAGCAGGGGGATGCCAAGAACAAAGAATAATGCCCAAGTCAACTTTAGAGATTTGTTTTTCATTGAGACGCTCCTTTCCATAAGTTCCGAGAAGATATAAAATTATGACTCTCAGGCTCCACCGCCTGAAAAGGTATTATATACGTAAATCAATAGAAATAAAGGGAAAAATTCATTGATTCAGCGGAAGAGGAAGCCTTTTTTGAGGGGGTCTTGGGGGTCGAAGAAGAAGCGGTTTTGGCCGATGATGGAGGCGGCGCCGGTGACCTGGGGGATGACGGCGGGGTAGGGTCCAAAGGTGGTGGTTTCGACTACTCGAGCGGTAAAACAGGTCCCCAGGATGCTCTCCACGGTAAAGGGTTCTCCGAGGTTCAGTTCGCCTTTGGCGTAATGGAGGGCGGCGCGGGCGGAGACGCCGGTGCCGGTGGGGGAGCGGTCGAGTTCGCCTTCGGCGAAGATACAGACGTTACGGCTGTGGTTTTGGGGATCGGCAGGAGGTCCGATGAATATGGTGCCATAGAGGAAGCTTAGATCGTCCTCAAAGGGGTGTTTAATTTCGCTGTTTTGCATGACGGCGTATTTGATGCGTCGGCCCCAATCAATTAGCTGTTGATAATCTTTGGGTTCAAGGCCGATGTTGAGTTCTGCGGCGCTGCAGAAGGCATAAAAGGCCCCGCCGAAGGCAACGTCGTATTTAACCAGGCCTATGCCGGGCACATCGACAGTTTGATCGAGTTTATAAACAAAGGAGGGGACATTTAAGAAGGAGACATGACTAACCTTTTCGTTTTGGTGATAGGCAGTGGCGATGATTCTGCCGGCGGGGGCGTCGATATGGAGGACGGAATGATCGCCTTTTTTGGGGATCATGCCGGTTTCGAGGGCTATCGTAGCCAGGGCAATGATGGCATGACCGCACATGGTGCTATAGCCCTGGTTGTGCATGAAAATCACTCCGAAGTCTCCGTCGGGGGTTTGGGGCTTGGTGATGATGGCGCCGTACATATCGGCATGACCCCGGGGCTCAAACATGAGTCCGGTGCGGAGGTGGTCGAGGTTTTCGCGGAGGTAACGGCGTTTTTGCAGGATGGTTTTTCCGGGGATGTCGGGCAGGCCGGAGGTGATGAGGCGGAGGGGTTCGCCGGCGGCGTGGGCGTCGAGGGTGGTGATGGTGAGCCATTCTCTGGGAGGTTTCCAGTCATTTAACATTTTGGCGGTCCTTATACTAACGCGCCTCACAGGACATGCTCAGGGGATTTACAATTCGATTTCTTCACCGAGTTCTTTTTCGAGGGCTTTTTCGTAGATCAGTTGCGATACGCAGACGTCGAAGAGGGCCATGCCGACGGATTTGAAGAGGGTGGTTTCATTTTTGATGAGGTCGAGGCCTCTTTTTTCGATTAAAACCCGGCCGAGGGTGCGGACCTGCTCTTTTTTGATCCATTGTTGTTTCAAGGGTTCGATGAGGTCGCCGGATTCGGCGAGGGCGTGTTCGGAGTCGATATAGACGCGGCGGAGCTGTTTGAAGAGGGCCTGGGGGAACTCGCGCATATTGGGGCGGTAAGAGCCGATGCCGACAAAATGTTTTCTGGCTAATAATTTTTCCTTATTGGGCAGGACGGGCATATGGGAATTGGTGGTGGTGACGACGATGTGTGATTGCTCCAGCAGTTGATCGATGCTGTCGGCCTGATGCAGATTGACTTTGGGCAATTTTGAGGCGAGTTTTTCCCGGCAAAAGCTGACGCTGTATGCGTTCAGATCAAAGAGGTAGATGTCGGTGATTTTTCGGGTGCGGCAGGCAAAAAGGGCCTGGTGGAATCCCTGCACGCCGGTGCCGACGATGCCGACGGCGGTGGCGGATTCAGGTGCCAGGTGGCGGATACTGACGCCGCCGACGGCGCCGGTTCTAAGGGCGGTGAGGGTTGAGCCGTTCATCAAGGCCAGAGGTTGTCCGGTTTGGGGGTCGTTCAGGACCATAATGCCGAATAAGGCGGGCAGTTCTTTTTGGGCGTTGCGGGGGAAGATGCTGACCAGCTTGGCGCCGAAGCTTTTGGGGGTAAAACAGGGCATGAGCAGCAGGGTATTACCCTGATACTCAACGTGGGTTCTGAGGGGCATATGATACTCTCTGGTTTCGTAGAGCCGCAGGGCCGCTTCCACTTCGTCCATGATTTCATCTAAAGAGACCGCTTCGAGGATATCTTTTTGGGTTAAACATATCATGATAGAAACCTCACATTTAGATTCATCGCGGTGTTCAGCATAATATAATCGTATAATTTCATGGCTTAATATAAATCAAAAGGGGAGATGTAGTCGCCGTGATTTTGGCGGGCGGTTTGGAGGCGTTGGCGGACCTGGTTGAAGGCGTCAAAGAGGATGGCAGGGGTATCGGAGACCTGTTCTTGATAGATTTTTTCGATGCGGTCGAATTTGGCCTTTAGTTCGGGGATGCGAATGGTAAATTGATTTATGTAGTCCTGTTGGGTGTAGGATTTGTTTAATTTTTCTTTGAAGAGAGGGGTTAAATCTTCATACTGGGGGATGAAACCGGTGGGGGTTTTGAGGGCTTCGACGTCACCATTGACGCGGAGTTCGGCCCAGAGGATCCAGACGAGCTTGTCCATCATGCCGTTGAGGTATTTGCCGTTTTTGTCCTTGAGGAAGTAGTTAACGGAGAAGACGGCGGGCGGATCGACGACGCCGTCGGCAAAATCGAGGTTATTTTGGATGTAGCGGCCCAGAGGGATGGAGACAAAGTCAAGGTTGGACATGAGGTTGAATTTTCGGACGCCTTCGGCGCCGAGGGTGGCGGCGGTGGTTTCGGATTCAAGGGTGGCGCCTTTTATGATGATGCCTTCGCTCCAGTTGTAGGCCTGTTCGACGGGGACGCAGGTGTCTGAGTCGCGGCCGCCGTAGATAAGGCCGCCGACGGGGACGCCGTCGGGATCGTCCATGTTGGGGTCCATATTATCGAGGTCCTTAATGTGCAGGCAATAACGGGCGTTTTTGTGGGAAACGGGGATTTCGCTGCCGGCGGCGTCTTTATCGCCTTTTTTCCATTTTCCGGAATGATTAATCCCCGCGGCGGGGTATTCGCAGCCCATACCGAGCCAGAAAGGTTTTAAGTTGCTGTCATACAAGACATTAGAGAAGATAACTTCACAGGATTTGGTAAGGGCCTGGTAAATGAGGGGATCGTCGGTGGGATTGACATCCTGAATAATGCCGAAGATGCCTTTTTCGACGTTTACGGTGCGGACCTGGCCGTTGATTTTACGGAAGTAGGCGATGTCGTCGCCGACGATGGTCTGACCGGGCAGCATGGAGGTGGAGGTTTTGCCGCAGGCCGAGGGGAAGGCCCCGGTAAAATACGTAATGCGATCATTCGGCCCGCGGGCGCCCATAACAAACATGTGTTCGGCGAGCCAATTTTCCTGATCGGCACGGTTGATGCCCAGGCGGAGGGCGAGTTTTTTCAGACCGACGGTATTGCCGGCGTATTGGGTGTTGACGCTGTAAACGAGTTCTTCTTCGAGGTCGATATAGACGCGTCGTTTTTCGATATCGACGCTGACGGCGTTTTCCAGTCTGCCCTCGCTGTGGAGGAAGCGGAAGAATTTGGGAGAGGCCCCGGCGCGTTTGAATTCTTCATAGCCGGAGCGGTAAAGGATGATCTCACTGTGGGCGACATAGGGGGAATCGGTGATCTGCACGCAGGGGATGGAGAAGATGGAATGGGTGGGCCCCAGGCAGAAGAAGCAAAGCAGCAGTTCCCGGCCGGCCATAATACCATTAAAGAAAGAACGGATTTCTTTAACGCCGGTTTCTTTGTCGATACTGTTTAGCTGGGCGCCGAGATCGGAATCGTCGGGCAGGAGGAATTTGGTCCTTTCCTTGTCGCGGGCCTGATCGTAATAACCGTCGAAATGGCAGGCCGTTTGCGATCGCCAATTGACGGATATAATCGTGGTCGGCCGGATCATCGGTGCAGACAAAAACCGAGGCCGGCCGGGTGAGTTCGACGGCATCGGCGACGAACCGGTGCATTTTAGGGTTTTCCAGGGCCATAAGCTTTTGGAAATTATCCGGGGTGAGCTTTTGCTTTAAGAAATCTACGGCATTATCCATTATAATAGGGACCTCCATGACATAACATAAGTTTGGTGTTGCCTTTGATGCGAGGCTAGGTTAATATGGGCGGGCGAGATAAAACTAATTCTCATCAGGATTTAGCACCTTTACTTTCGGTTACTAAACCGGAAATAAATAATGTTATAAAAATTTATTGACGTGGTCAACACATTTTACGCGGAGTTGATAATATTTGCGTGGCCGGAAGCCGGGAAAGGAGAAGATGCGAAATGGCGATAAAAGGTGAAAAATCAAGGGCCGGCCTGGGCCGAAAGCTGCGGATGGGAATGGTGGGGGGCGGCCCGGGGGCGTTTATCGGTGAAGTGCACCGTAAGGCGGCCCGGATGGACGGTCAAGTGGAATTAGCGGCCGGGGCATTCGATATTAAGCCGTACAGATCGAAGCAGATGGGGCGGGTACTGTGTCTGGATCGGCGGCGGGTGTATAATGATTATCAGCAGATGATAGAGAAGGAGGCGTCGCTGCCGGCGGCGGAGCGGATTGATTTTGTCTCGATTACCACACCTAACAACTGGCATTTTCCCATAGCGCGAGATTTTCTCAAGGCGGGATTTCATGTGATGTGTGAAAAGCCCATAACCTTGACGCTAAGAGAGGCGAAAGAGCTGCAAAAGATAGTCCGACAAACGCGGAAGGTGTTCGGTTTGATGCATACCTATACGGGTTATCCGATGGTGAAGCTGGGGCGGGATATGGTGCGGCAGGGGGATTTGGGGCGAATTTTGAAGATTGTGGTGCAGTATCCGCAGGGTTGGCTGATACATCCGATAGAGCGGCAGGGCCAACCCCAGGCGGTATGGCGGACGGATCCGAAGCAGAGCGGTTCGGCGGGCTGTATCGGGGATATCGGTTCCCATGCGGAGAACTTAGCGGAATATATCAGCGGTTTACAGATTCGGGAGATTTGTGCCGACATTACCACATTTGTCAAGGGTCGGCGGCTGGACGACGACGGCAACTGTCTGCTGCGGTTCAATAAAGGGGCAAAGGGGCTGCTGCATTCGAGTCAGATTTCCATTGGTGAAGAGAACAATCTGGCGATTTGGGTATATGGGGATAAAAGGAGCCTGGAATGGCACCAGGAGCACCCGAATTATCTTTATGTGCGAGAGATTGATGGTCCGGTGCAGGTGTGGCGGCGGGGCAATGACTATGTGGCGGCCAAGAGTCCGGCGGCGGGCCGGGCGACGCGGATACCGTTTGGGCATCCGGAGGCGTATATTGAGGCGTTTGCCAATATATATGGTAACTTTACCGATACGATCCGGGCCCGTATTTTGAGACGCAAGCCGACGGAACTGGAACTGGACTTTCCCAAAGCGGAGGACGGGGTGCGGGGGATGGCGTTTATCGAGACGGTGGTGGCCAGCAGTAAGTCGAAGCGGAAATGGATGAAGATGAAATCGTAGCGGAGAAGGATATTAGAATGATTGGGCGGGGCGAGGGCCGCCCTACATAACCGACAATCTAAAACAGACAACAGAAAACAAAAGAGTCAAAAGTTAAAAGTCAAGAGGAGGAATAAGGAATAAAACAAGAAGATAACAAAAAGAGAAATTTGATATTAATTTATACATGTCAAGGAAAGGAAGAGTTATGGCCAGGCCAGTGACATTGTTTACGGGACAGTGGGCGGATTTGCCGTTGGAAGAACTTTGTGAGAAAGTGGGGGAATTTGGTTATGACGGGTTGGAGCTGGCGTGCTGGGGGGGGCATCTGGACGTTTTTAAGGGGGCGGAAGATAAGAAGTACTGCCAGGAGAAGTTGAAGCTGCTGGATAAATACGGTCTGGGTTGTTGGGCGATATCGTCGCATCTGGCGGGACAACTAGTCTGCGATCTGAATAATGACGTCCGCAGCGACGGTTTTGCACCCGGCGAATGTGCCGGGGATGCGGAGAAAAAGCGGTCCTGGGGGGTGGCGGCGATAAAGAACGCCGCTAAAACTGCGAAAAACCTGGGCATTAAGGTGGTGAACGGTTTTACGGGATCGTCGATCTGGCATCTGTTATATTCGTTTCCGCCGGTCAGTGCCGAGATGATCGAGGAAGGTTTTCAGTACTTTGCCGGCATGTGGAACCCGATTCTGGATGTGTTTGACGAATGCGAGGTTAGATTCGCGCTGGAGGTGCATCCGACGGAGATTGCGTTTGATTTAATTACGGCCCGGCGGGCGCTGGAGGCGATCGGCAGGCGGGAGGCATTTGGTTTCAATTTTGATCCCAGTCATCTGCACTGGCAGATGGTGGACCCGGTGAAATTTATCGAGGAATTCGGGGACCGAATTTACCATGTGCATATGAAGGATGCCATTGTGACTTTGGACGGGGTCAGCGGGATATTATCGAGCCATCTGGATTTCGGCAAACCGGGTCGGGGGTGGGATTTCCGCTCATTGGGCCGGGGGGGGGTGGATTTTGAGGAGATTATCCGGGCGCTTAATGGGATTAACTATCAGGGGCCGTTGAGCGTGGAATGGGAAGATTCCGGCATGGACCGCGAACACGGGGCGCGAGAGGCCTGTGAGTTTGTCAGGGATCTGGATTTTGAACCTTCGCAAATAGCGTTTGATGATGCCTTTGGCGAATAATTGCGATGCGCATGAAACTTGATCGTATAGGAATTTGTATTTGTGGATAACTTAAACAGCCCCTCATGTAAAATGAGGGGGTAAATCTTAACTAATTTCGCATACGCAGGTTACCCCCCGATTTTACATCGGGGGCTAATAAAAAGTCCCGCCGCAGGCGGTTAAGTTCAGATTTATTCGATAGGAAGGCATGCCCGCGGTCTGCGAGGGCATGCCATCCAACTATAACGCTTTTTAGTGAATGACCGATGTTTTTACTTGGTTTTGATGTAGGCAGCTCATCCATAAAGGCGGCGCTGTTGGAGGCGGAGACGCAAGAGGCGGTCGCTTCCGCGGCGGCGCCGGCCCAGGAGATGCCGATGAAGGCGGCCCGACCGGGCTGGGCGGAGCAGGATCCGGAGCTTTGGTGGCAGAATGTGAAAAGCGCCACCGGGCAAATCATCCGGGCCTCGAAGGTCGATCCCGACGATATTGCAGCGGTGGGCATATCTTACCAGATGCATGGGCTGGTGGTGGTGGGTAAGGATAAACAAGTGCTCAGACCTGCAATCATCTGGTGCGACAGCCGGGCGGTAGAGATCGGCAATAAGGCGTCGGAAGCCATCGGACCTTCTATTTGCCTGGAACGGCTGCTCAATTCGCCGGGTAATTTCACCGCCTCGAAACTGAAATGGGTGCAGGAAAATGAGCCGGAAATTTACCGCAGGATTTATAAGGCCATGCTGCCCGGTGATTATATAGCGATGAGGATGTCTGACACTATTGTTACCACGCCGTCGGGTCTTTCGGAGGGGATTATGTGGGATTTTCAAAAGCAGGGATTGGCGGACCTGGTGCTGGATCATTATGGCATTGATACGGATCTGCTTCCGGAGGCGGCGCCTACTTTTTCTGTTCAGGGAGAGCTGACAAAACAAGCAGCGGAGGAGCTGGGTCTAAGGGCGGGAACGAAGATAGCCTATCGGGCCGGGGATCAACCTAATAATGCCTTTTCGCTTAACGTACTAAATCCGGGAGAAATAGCGGCGACGGCGGGCACCTCCGGGGTGGTTTACGGCGTGGGCGATCAGCCTAAGTATGATTTTCTTTCGCGAGTCAACACTTTTGTGCACGTTAACAGCGTTGTTGCCGAACCCCGATATGGGGTGCTTTTATGTCTGAATGGAACGGGCATTCTTAACAGCTGGCTCAAACATAACGCAGCCGAGGGCATGAATTATGAACAGATAAACGAATTGGCGGCCCAGGCGCCGGCGGGCGGTGAGGGATTGTTCGTTTTTCCTTACGGCAACGGGGCCGAGAGGACGCTGGGAAACCGGGATATCGGGGCGATGATTTACGGATTAAATTTCAATACGCACGGCAAAGCACACCTTCTGCGGGCGGGCCAGGAAGGGATTGTTTTTGCTCTAAACTACGGTCTGAAAATAATGCAGGAAATGGGCATTAAGATCGAGACGATTCGCGCGGGCCAGGCCAATATGTTTTTAAGTGCTTTATTCGCTCAGGCGTTTGCGGCGGTCACCGGGGCGGCGGTGGAGCTTTACAATACCGACGGGGCCCAGGGCGCGGCCCGAGGGGCGGGGGGTGGGGGAGGAGTTTATAAAAGAATTCAGCAGGCCTTTGAGCGTTTACGCTGCACCCGAGTAATCGAGCCGCAAAAACCTATTCGGGAAGCTTATCAAGATGTTTACTACAAATGGCAGAACATATTAAACACATGGATGGAAAGGAAAAGATGATTATGAAGAAGAGCGAATTTGCATGTTTAACCATGATGTTGGCGGGGGTATTTTCCGGAGTATTATGGGGTCAGAATCGAGTATCGATTTTGTCGGAAGAAGCCATCCGTGCGTTAAACAATGAGATATCGGGCGAACGGGCTCAGGATTATATAAGAAATATCGCCCACCATAAAAGGGACCAGGCCAGCGACGAATATCATAAAGCCGCGGAATGGGTCGTCGAACAGTTGCAAAAGTTCGGTTTGAGCGAGGTGCACATCGAAAAATACCCGGCCGACGATGATATATATTATTACATGCATAAAGCCCGCCGCGGCTGGGATGCGGAATTCGCCGAGTTATGGATTATCGAACCCCGGCAAGAAAAACTCACCAGTTACGCCGACATACCGGTATCCCTAGCGAACCGCAGCCAGAGTTGCCATGTCACCGGCGAACTTATCTACGTAGGTAACGGCACCCGTGGGGAAGATTATGCCGGTCTCGACGTGAAAGGCAAGATTGTATTGGCTGAGGGTTCCGGCGACGCGGTGGCACAATGGGCGGTGGACCGTTTGGGAGCTTTGGGGGCGGTAACTATTAATCAGCGTTTTGCCCATGAGGAACCGGATAATGTCAGCCGCATGAGAATATTCACCGAAACACCCACCTTTGTTTTCGGCCTCTCCCATCGCCGGGGCGAAGCCCTAAAAGCGCGTCTCCTCCGCGGCGAGAATATTATCGTCAAAGCCGACGTGCAAGCCACCATTCATCCCGGCCATTATGAAAATGTTATTGCCACCATTTACGGGGCTGATCTGGCCGCCGAAGAAATTCTCCTGACGGCTCATCTTTGCCATTACAAACCGGGCGCCAATGATAACGCCAGCGGCAGCGCCTGTCTGATGGAGATGGGCCGGGCCCTAAAAAGATTGATTGATGAGGGTAAAATTAAGCGCCCCCAACGAACTATTCGTTTTTTATGGGTGCCGGAGATGAGCGGCAGCATCGCTTACGCAGCTACTCACCCCGAGATTGTGGACCGAATGATCGCCGGGATTAATTTCGACATGGTGGGCCAATATCTTAACGACAACAATTCCACCTTTTTCCTGCACTGCACGCCCCATTCACAGCCCCACTACATCAATGATATCCTGGCCAACCTGGTCGAATTCGTTGCCGCCCACAACGTGGAGCCCCTTACCAGCGGCGGGGAGTCTTTTCCGGTCTTGTCTTTTTCCGGCAGCCGCGACGCTTTTCGTTATCGCATCGCCGGTTACACCGGCGGCAGCGACCAATACATCTTCAACGACGGGCTGCTCGACGTGCCGTCGGCGTTTTTCCTCATCTGGCCCGACCGCTATTATCACACCAGCGGCGACAAACCCGAAATCTGCGATCCCACCCAACTTAAAAGAACCAGCTTTCTGGGCGCTGCCGCCGTGGTTTATCTTATGGATGACTGTCCCCATAAGGCCCGCCGCCTGGCCGGGGAGGTATATACCCGGACCGCCTCTAGGATCACCTTGGAGGTTAAAAGAGCTTTTGATTTTATCAATCAATCAGATGGTGAGGACCTGCATGAAAACTACAAAGAAGCCGTAAACTTCATTGAACAGGCCTATAAGCGGGAAATTGCCGTACTTTTAAGCCTCAAGAATTACTCCCGCCGAGATGAATCCGGGGATGAATATGTAGATGCTTTAATTCAAAAGATTGCCGCTCAACAAAAAGGCAGCATCCAGGACGTCCTCAATTTTTACCGCATCACCTGCCGGGCCCTAGAGTTATCGCCCCGAAAAATCACGCTCACCACGGCGGAGGAAAAAGCCCAAACTATCGTTCCTCGTCGCAATCCCAAACTGAAAGGCCCCTTGAGCAATGATTTTTTGCAGGAAAGGTTAAAAGGCAAAAATGTCCGTACGGATCTGCCCATCAACCGTATGGATAGCCGCATAACCTATGAAATATTGAATTTTATTGACGGCAAAAAAAGTGTTCTAGATATCCGAAACGCCGTCAGTGCCGAATTTGAACCGGTTCGGCTGGAGTGGGTTATTGATTATCTGGAGTTATTGGAAAAAGCCGGTATTGTGAAAATGTAAATCCGGGGCGGTTTAATGCCGCCGTTAAAAATAGTAAATTCTGTGAAAGATTTTAAGATTAACAGGGAGAGAAATTATGGCCAGGATACTCATTATCTATTACAGTCGTGGGGGCAATACCCGTCAGATGGCGCAGTACGTGGAGAGCGGCGTGAAAGGAGTTGAGCAGGCGGAGGTTGTCTGCTTACCTGTGGATAAGGTCGAGGCGAAGGACTTGTTGGATTACGACGGTATTATTATGGGGTCACCGGTTTATTACGGGACGATGGCGGCGGAGATGAAAAATCTTATCGATGAGAGCGTGTCTTATCACGGCAAACTGGCCGGCAAGGTGGGCGGCGCCTTTGCCAGCAGCGCCAACGTGGGCGGCGGCAACGAAACCACGGTGATGGATTTGATCAAGGTGGAGTTGATTCACGGCATGATTGTGCCGGGCAGCGCCGAGGGGGACCATTACGGTCCGGTGTCGATCGGCAAGCCCGACGAGCGGGCCCGGGCCGAGTGTCGTCGATTGGGAAAGATAGTGGCGGAATTGACGGTCAAACTTTTCGGTTAAGCGGTAGGGGCAGTGAATTTTTTTTGTGATATATCAGTTTTCTTTTTTCCCTTAGCGGGAAAGGTAATATGAAAGGTGCTGCCGCGGCCCAACTGCGAATGGGCCCGGATGCATCCGCCGTGCAGCTCCACAATTTTTCGGGCGATGGCAAGTCCGATGCCGCTGCCGGAGTATGGATCTTCGTCCGGCCGCCGATAAAAAATATCAAAGATTTTTTCTAATTCCGATGAATCCATTCCCCGGCCGTTGTCGGTGACGGTGATTTCATATTCATGTTCTCTATCATCGCAATCTATGTGTACCTCAGGAGAAACGGATCGAGAGAATTGAAGGGCGTTATCAATAAGATTCTCAAATAACTTTTGCAAATGGATTTGGTTGCCGGGGATGGCAGGGAGAGAGGCAATTTCCACTTTAGCGCCGGTTTTGTCGATTTTCTCGTGCAGGGCGTCACAGGCCTTCAGGGCGGACTCTTCGAGGTTTACCATCAGATGAGGTCTGCCGGGGCCGGTTATTTTAGAGTATTCCAGCAAGGCGTCGATTTTCATCTGCATTCGCTGTGCTTGGGTACAGGTTTGTTGGACGAATTCGCGGTGGGGGCCGAGAGATCGATCACGGCGATCTTCGTTAAATATCCGAGACTGGTTTATGATAGCCTGGAGCGGCTCCTGCAAATGCCGGGAGATAACCCGGGCAAACTGCTCCAGGTCGCGATTACTTCGTTCCAGGTCGGCGGCGAAAATTCTTATTTCCTCTTCAATTTGGCGCCGTTCGGTGATGTCACGGACGGTTACGACTCTGACCTTCCGCCCTTGATATTCCAGAGAGTGGGCCCAGACCTGAATATCAAAGGTAGAACCGTCTTTTTTCAATCCGACCAGGTCATAAGGTTCGGTGGTTTCCTTATGAATGTTTTCCGTGACCAACTCCCGAAATTCCGGGGTTACGAAGTCGCGGCAGTCTTTGCCGATAATTTCCGGTATTTCATAGCCGAACATCCTACCCAAGGCGGAGTTGCCGTCTAAGATTCTGCCTTTTTCGTGGATGAGAATCCCTTCGAAGGCCGCTTCCGACAGCAACTGAAAGCGCTCCTGACTTTGGCGTAAGTTTTGTTCGGCCCATTTTTGCTCGCTGATGTCTTCCATCATATTAATAATATAGTTTGGTTTGCCCGTTTCGTTGCGAACCAGAGAAGCCGTCAGGCGCACCCAGACGATGCCTTCATCTTTGCGGAGGTAGCGGGTCTCAATCTGATAGTAGTCGCATTTGCCCTGAGTCAAGTCATCAAAAATCTGCGCACAGGCTTGTAGATCTTCCGGGTGGGTAAACTCGGGGAACACTTTTTGGCGCAGTTCCGTTCGGCTGTAGCCGAGCATTTTTTGCAAACTCTGATTGCTTTCCAGGGCGTGCCCGCCCAGATCGATCAGGGCCATGCCGATAGCGGCTCCCTGAAAGATGGCGCGCAAGCGGGCCTCGCGCTCCCGCAGGGCCTGTTCACTCACGCGAAGTTGCTGATTGGTTAATCTTAATTCCTCCTCTTTCCATTTGCGCTCGCTGATGTCTCGTACCACCATCAGGATGTTTTTTTGTCCTTTAAAAGTGAACACGGTGCTTCTGATTTCCACATCGACGGTGGTGCCGTCTTTTTGCACGGCCATTGATTCGGCCTGAAAATCGCCCTTGGACCGAAGATCCATAGTAAATTGTTCGTATTGGTAATGATAATCAGGATGGATTAACTTCTTGACGGGGAGGTTTATTAGTTCTTCGAGGGAATAATCGTAAATTTTACAGGATTGGGGATTGGCATCGACAATTTTCCCGTTAAAATCCACCACAAAGACGGCGTCCAGGCTGGAGTTAAAAACGCCGCGGTATTGGGCCTCACTCTCCATGAGAGCTTTTTCCGCCGCGCGCAACTGGCTTTCGCGCTCCACTTGCTCCAGCACCTGAGTAATCACGGAAGGCAGCAATTCCAGAAACCCACCATCCTTAATAATATAATCACGGGCTCCGCCTTTCATTATCTCTACGGCCAGTTTTTCGTCGCCTTGTCCGGTGACGAGGATGAAGGGTATAGCATTATTTCTTTCTGTTAGAGTTTTGATGACTTGCCTGCCGGTCATGTCCGGCAATTTGAAATCCAGCAGCATCAGATCGGCCTGATTATGGCTGAGCCAATCAATAGCATCGGCGCCGCGACAGGCGCCGCTAGTACGAAATCCTTCGCGCTGCAAGAGCTTCTGGATGAGAGTGGAAAGCCCGCTGTCGTCATCTACAACTAAAATAGTATATGAATCGGCTGGTCGATCCATTATGTCTCCCCGCAAATTTGAAGCGGTCTTGATTTTTTTGATTTTTTCACAGCCGCCCTGCGTGAATAAGTTTTATAGTTTTTGTCTAGTTTCCTTTGGTCGGCAGGGATACCCAGAATTCGCTTCCTTCGGAAAGCTTCGATTCGACCCATATTTTTCCGTTATGTCGATTAATAATTCGGCGGGCGATGGTAAGGCCGAGCCCTTCTCCGAGCGGTTTGGTAGTTTGATCAAGGCGGTAGAACAACTCGAAAATCATTTCTTTTTGTTCCGGGGCGATACCGACGCCGTTATCCTTAACGCAGTAAAGCGCGCGACCGCCGGGTTCGATGCGTCCGGAGATGTTTATAACGCCCGGTCGATTTTTATCGAGATATTTCAGCGCGTTATCAAGCAGATTGGAAAACACTTGATTGATCTGATTTTCATCACCGAGACAGGCGGGTAAATTTCCCACCTCCAGAGCGGCGCCTGCTTGTTTTATTTGAAACTCCATGGACTCGATAATTTGCGCCATCATCTTATTCATATCCAACAGTTCGACCGTCAGCACCGTCTGTCCCAAACGTGAGAGCTGTAAAATGCCCGCCAACAACTTATCCATTTTATCGACTCCCGCCTGGATATACTGAAGGGCTTGGGGAATTTCTTTTTCCAGCAGGGCGGTCATTTTCGGCGCAGGAGGTTTTTCCTGGCTGCCGGCAGACAGGATCGAACGCAGGGCGGTGCAGGCCTCGGTGAGTTCTGTGCTGAATCCTTTGATATTCAACAAAGGCGAACGGAAATCGTGGCTGGTGGCGTATATGATCGATTCCAATTCCCGGTTTTTCTCCGCCAATTCTCGGTTAAGCTTTTCCACGGCTTCTTCGGCCCGTTGGCGTTCAAAGATGCCGGTTTCCAGTTGCTCGTTGGCCTTTTTAAGTTCCGCGGTACGTTGCTGCACCAATCGTTCGATCCGGGATAGTTGGCCGATGCTGGCGATGCAGTAGGCCGTTACCAGAGCGGTAACCATAAGGCCCAGCACCAACACTCCCCAGGGATGCCAGGTTCTATGCTGGTTGATGTACGCATCAGAGGCTTTGCATATTATGTCCCATCTCCGACCGAAGAAGTCCAGAGTCTGCTCATAGGTTAAAAATTCGGCGGATAATTTCTCCGGGGGCAGGGGAGAAGGTTCCTCCAACATCTCTGCAAGCGCTTCTTCCGGTGTTATATTACTGAGAACTTCTGTTTGTTCGAAGCTTTGGGTGCGGTAATCATACGTAGTACGCTGGTTTAGATACTTGGAGTAATTGCTGATAGAAATATCAATTTCTTGTTTCTCAAGATACTCGAGTGCCGTAACGATAATATCATTTATGCGATAAATTCCAAAAACAAATCCTTTAAGGTTTCCTCTTCGTTGTTGAACGTTTGTCAGCGGAGTATCAGTTTTATTATAGATGGGTTGATAAAAATAAACGCCATACGTAGCGCCTAGTGCGGCACCAAGCTGTACCCAGTTGGTAGCTGTGATCTTGCCGGTATCGCGGGCGTGGTTTAACAATCCCGACATGACCTGGCCGAGCGAGGATAGATCGTAACCCAGGATTCTTTCTCTACCCTCAAAGGGTTCGAGAAACTCAACAGGGTAATATTCCTCTTTTTCGGGAGCCGGGAGTCGCTGGTTTGGTTCCGGGATATGATAGATTTTATAGTTTGGCATGGGCCTTGTTGCTTCAAATTGCTTTCGCACTGCCGCCGACACGCGCGGCGCCCAACCCACAATCTGAAAACTGTTAAGATTCTCCATGCCCAGATCGACAAACTCCTTAAACTCTCCTTGTTCGACCTTTTCAGAACCCTTATAGAAAGCCTTAAGATAATCCAAAAATTGCAGGTTTTGCTTCATTTCCTGGTTGATGGCGCTGACGCGTTCTATAGCCGCCCCCGTGAAAGCTTTTTGCATTTCCTGGGTTTCATCCTGCCAGACGGCGGTGAACGCCAACAAAGACAGTGTCAATCCGACGATTAACGACACCGCCACCGGCACATACATCCATATCGATATAGCGGGGTCGGGGAGCGATACGAATGCCTGTTTGTGGTCAGCCATATAAGCCATATAAGTTTTACCTATCCAAACTAGAAAGACCGTTGTCTATATTCAAATATTATGTTGACCAAGGATGTTGGCAAAACTGCCTAAATATAAAATTACAAACGACGAAAGAATATTAACCTTTCCACAAAAATATTCCTGATTCGATAAGAATCACCTAAATTATTACAGAAAAAACACTTATCACATAACTTGACTATTATATTATACCCATTTTGCAACAAATGGTAGTAGAAAAAAAGCAAAAAAATTTGAAAAAAGATCAAACCGTAACAAAACGGTAACATTAGTCTGCATAATGACCTACGACAAAATAGGCCATTTTTGTTACGCAATTTTGTTAAGTAAAGCACATTATGAAAAGACTGACAATGACCGCCCTGATTTGTTTTTTGGTACTACCACTGCTTTGCGCCAGCGCCCAGACACCTCCCCATACGCCCTATTGGGATTTTGGAGGGGGAATTTGGGAAAAATTAAATCATTCGTAAACCAAGGAGAAAAGTTGAGTTAAGGTAATCCGACCGAGAGATTTCAAACCTGCGACCTGCGGATTAGAAGCTCTTTTTGCCGACGAGGGGGGGCGAAAAAAATGAAAAAAACTTAAAAAGGATCAAGCCGTAACAAAACCGTAACATACATTGCCGATAATGAGTTGAGTAAGTTAGGTTGTTTTAGTTACAATTACATTAATTCGATGAAAGGAGAAGCGGCCATGTCCAGGTTTAATTGGATAGTTATATTATTACTCGTGATTGGATTGGGTATTAGTTCACCGGCCTGGGGCCAGTCGGCGGGGGTGAAACTAAAGGAAGGGATTTATCAGGAGACGACCGGCAATCTGGAGGGGGCGATGACGATTTATCAGAAGATTATCGACGATGACGAGGCGACGACTTTCTATGCCGCCACCGCCATGTATCGGCTGGGCATGTGTCAGTTAAAGGCAGGCAACAAGGAAAAAGCCGCGGCCACCTTTGAGCAGATTATTGCCAAGTATCCATCCGAGAGTGTGGTGGTAGAGAGAGCTAAAGAAGAGCTGGCAAAGATTAATTACAATTCTGAAATACCTGAAGATGCCATCATCGCTTCGCCGGAAAATTTGCAGGAATTGATTGATGCCGCCCAGCCCGGCGATACGATTATACTCACGCCCGGTCTTTATACCGAGCCGGTGATTATCACCAAGCCCCTTACCATGAGGGGCCAGTCGCGAACGGATTGTGTTTTTGAAGTGACGACAAAAATAGATCAACCGGCGATATTCATAAATACTATCGGCCCAGGCAAAGCCAAGCTGGAAAATCTGACCATTAAGTGGGGGCGGGCCATGATTGTTCCGGAAGCTGAAGCATCAGATTTCATTTCAGGTTTGACTAGAATTATTGGTGGTATGGGTATGGCAGGTCTAGTTAATGATCCTAATTCAACGGTGGATGTGGAAGGACTATTTAATGATCCTAATTCAACGGTGGATATGGTACAGGTACCTGCGATGCCTGCAAGTGCTTCGAACTCTGAATATTATGATTATCGAGGTGCCGTTGGAATAAAAGATGCAATGGTGGAGATCGAGGGCTGTTTCTTTAAGGCTGTGGGGGTAGGCGCGCAGGTTCCCTTAGGGTTGAGCATCAGAGGATTTTCAGATTTGATCATAACCCGCTGCCGTTTGGAAGGATTTAGTTTTAATACGTGTTTTTGGGAAGGAACTAGAGGGAAAGTACAGGATTGCCTGATCATAGATAGCAATCAACGAGGTATAATGATTAGGCCAGGTGCGGAAGTGGAAGTGATCGGGAATGTGATCTGTGATTCAGCCGGTCATGGTGTGAAATGTACAGAGGGGACATTGAGGGCAAAAGATAACCTAATAATTAATAATGGAAGCAGAGGTTTTTACCTGGGTGATGAAATGGCAGCAGGATCCATTATTAATAATATCATCATGGGAAATCCATATGGTATAAGTTCTTTTATGCATTCCATAGTGAGAGTGGAAAATAACGTTATCATGGGATCTGATCTTACGGGAATAGATTTGACTTCTTATGCATCAGAATTATTCATAAAGTTTAATATATTTCAGGGAAATAGAGCAGCCGTATCTTTAAATAATAGTCCGAATGGACTCACTAACAGTACCATATTATACAACACGCTTTGGAATAATACCACTGACTTTGAAAATATTGTTCAAGATATGGAATCGTTTCGAGTAGATCCCGGTTTTGTTGATCCGGACAATGGTTATTTTGCCGTCTCCAATTCTGATTTGATTGCCAATGAGCAGGGCCTGACTGATCCGGAGGTGTTCACGGTATTGTGGATGAGGTGGCTGAATCGGGCCGATGTGAATGAACCCTTTGGCATTAGGTAAGGTAGAATCAAACCGTTGCAGAATCGTAACGAAAGTTCTTTTCGATAATGAGTTGAATAAATGGAAAATTTCAGGTGCAATGTAATAATTCATTGATAAGGAGAAATAGCCATGTTAAGGATAAAAGGAATAGTTTCATTATTATTGGTTGTTTTGTTTTGTGCTGGTTCGTCGGTCTGGGCCCAAACAGTGAGCGTGAAGCTGCAGGAAGGGATTTATCAAGAGACGACCGGTAATCTCCCCGAGGCGATGACCATCTATGCTGAGATTATCGAAAACGGCGATTCGACGGATACCCAAGCCGCGACGGCGATGTTTCGTTTGGGAATGTGTCAACTAATGACCGGCGACAAGGAAAAGGCGGCGGGAACATTTAAGCAGGTTATTACCAGGTACCCCTCAGAAAGTGAAGTGGTGGAAAAAGCCAAGAATCAGTTGGAAAAACTGAATAGCGGGTCAATAGGTAAAGTTATCCAAGTCAGTTTGCTGGAGGATTTGCAGGAGGCTATCGATGTCGCCGAGCCCAATGATACGATTATATTAGGCAAGGGTACTTATACCCAACCGGTGATTATTTCCAAAGGCATTACCCTGAGAGGTGCGTCGCGTACGGATAGTGTCTTTGAAGTAACGGCAGATCAGGCAGCGATTTCGATCAATACTATGGGTAAAGGTAAAACGAAGTTGGAAAATCTCACATTCAAATGGCAACTAGCTTCGAGTAATCCTGGGACTAATGTCCTTGGTGCAGTTACCGTGGTAGATTCGAGAGCAGAAATCGAAGGGTGTTACTTTAAGGCATTGGGAAATACCAAGCGTTGCCCCAAAGCCGTGATGCATTTAGGGAATTCAGAGGTGAATATAATCCGCAGCCGATTCGAGGGATTTGAGCACCCTATATGTTATAACGGTGGAACCCGTGGGACAATACAGGATTGTTTAATCATGGATAGCGGCCATCAAGGTGTATTGCTCCATGCAGGTTCGGAAGTAAATGTGGTCGGGAATGTGATATGTGGTCATAGGTTTCACGGGGTGCGAAGCCTGGGGGGGAAATTGAACGCCAAAGATAATCTGGTTGCTGATAATCAGTATCACACAGGTTTTTATATGATCAATAATACGAGGGGGTCGATTATTAATAATGTCATGACAGGTAATTCTGTGGGTGTGGGTGGTTATGCACAAACCATGATGAATATCGAGAATAATGTTTTCATGGGTAATGACAGCGGAGTATTAATGTATGGTCCATCGTTTACAATAAAGAATAACATTTTTCAAGGGAATAGCAGGGCTTTAAAATTGCATAAATCCCCATTGGGTGAAAATATTATATCAATCAATACGCTTTGGGATAACACTATTGACTTTGAAAATTTTATTGAGGAACCGAATTCGATTCGAGGCGAATCATGTTTTGTTGATGCGGACCATGGTAATTTTGCCCTGACTAATCCTGTTTTTACGGCGTTAAATCAGGGTCTGACTGATCCGGAAATATTTATCGTGCTCTGGAATCGCTGGAAGAATCGCACCGACCCAAATGAACCTTTTGTCATCATTTGGTAAGGTAGAAGTGAGATCCTTCGGCTTCGCCTCAGGATGACATCGAGCGTCGGTCAGTTTGAGTAAAGGATATTGACTCGGGAGGCTGCCGTGGTATAATAAAATAGCTATGAAAACACGGCCTGGTTTTCTCCAGAGCAGCCGTTGATGCGTTGCAAGAGCAGGTTCCCTGATAGACGACCGATGTAAATCAAGCTTCTTCAAGGTCTTATGTTGTTGTATTGAAGAGTAAACACTCGCGATATAGTGATTCCAAATCAATGCGGCTGCTGGTGGTGTTACTGGCGGCCGCAGTAATACTACCCACGGTCTGCCTGCTGTGGTTTATGTCTCGAGCGGTGAAAAACGAGCGATTGGCAGTGCGACAAAGGCTGGTGGTTGTCTATACGCGGCAGGCGGAACAACTGGCCGCGGAGTTCGATGAATTTTATGACAAGCTGGGGCAGGATTATATTCAAGTCGTCCAGCAGCATCCGTTGCAGGAGTCTTTTGGCGATGTACACGGTAAACTAATCCCGAAGTTGACTTCTGATTACCCCGCCCTGGTGGTGTATAATCCGGAGGGACAAGTTATATATCCAGCGCCGGCGGGGTATGATGATCTGCCGCCGGAATTGCCCGGCGCTTTTTACCGCGCCTGGGAGCTGGAGTTTGAGAAGAAAGATTTTGTCGAGGCCATAAAGTCATACAAAAGTCTGGCCGCGGTGACCCACGGTTATGTCCGGGTTCAGGCACTGCTGGCGGCGGCGCGCTGTCGGCGGAAACTGGGTGATAATGACCAAGCCATTGAAATTTGTCGAGCCATCATCGCCGATCCCAATCTAACCTTAACAGCAGCCTCTCGAGCTTCAACCATTAACACCCGGATACTGCTGGTGGAGTTATCTAAAAGCATCGAACCGGATAGTTCTGCCCAAGAATTAAATAATCTGCTGAATCTGACACGGGATTTCACCCTGCCGCTGGAGATGCGTTTATTTATATGGGAAAAATATAAAGACTTTATTTCCCCAGCCAGTATCGCCTCCCAGGTACCAGATGATGTTGAAACTACTGTGGAAAGACAACTTGAGGCGGAGAAATTATCAATTGCCGCCGCCCAGCAATTTGCCGATGTTTCTTTTTTCGAGGATTGGTCTGATAATACTGTCCATTCATTGGATATATCTAAGAAGATGTATGGCATGTTCTCTCGAACCGAAGACCGCCAGTTTTTAATTATACGACCGCCGGTGGATCTTACCTCTTTTCAAGATGCTTTTGAAGGTTCTTCCGTCGGTTTTCGGGTTTTGGACGATCGCGAAGAATTGGTCGCCGGGATGAACTTTGGCGGGCAGGATTATAAAGAACCTGCGTTTTTAAGCATACCGATGGGAGAGCATTTTCCCGGTTGGCAAATAGAATATTATTTCCAGGATGAGGAGATCTTTGCGCAGGCGTCCCGGCGGCAAAACATGATCTATATCTGGACGGGCGTTTTGGTCATCGTGTTGGTGCTGACGGCCGGTCTGTTTGCCGGACGCCTGGTGAACCGACAGATCAGACTGAATCGGCTGAAGAATGATTTTGTAGCGACGGTTTCCCATGAGCTAAAGACTCCGCTGTCTTCGATACGCGTGTTGGTGGATACCCTGCTGGAAGGGCGACACCAAGATCAACAGCAAGTGGAGGATTATTTACAGATGATGAGCCGGGAAAACGAGAGATTGAACCGGCTGATCGATAATTTTTTGACCTTTTCCCGGATGGAGCGTAATAAGCAGGTGATTGAAATTTCCCCGGCCGATGCGGCGGCGATAGCCCGGGCGGCGGCCGGGGCGGTAAAAACCAAATACAAAAAATGCGACTGTCAGTTGGCTTTACAAATTGACGAGCCCCTGCCGGAGGTGGCGGCCGACTTCGACGCCATGGTTATGGTGCTGGTCAACCTCTTGGATAACGGCTGTAAGTATTCGTATGATGATTATAAAAAGGTGGAATTAAAGGTGTATGCCCGGGACGGATCGGTTTTTTTTGTGGTCGTCGATGAGGGTATCGGATTGTCAAAACGAGCCCAAAAGTGCATTTTTGATCGCTTCTATCGGGTGGATCAGAGTTTATCCCGTCGCGTTGAAGGCTCCGGGCTGGGGCTTAGCATCGTGAAATACATTGTGGACGCCCATCAGGGAACGATAGAGGTAAAAAGCGCCCCAGACCAAGGCAGCACCTTCACCGTCAGGCTGCCCATAGGGATTTAGACGATGGAAACGATCCTGATTATTGAAGATGATCCGACGATGCAGCGGGGTTTGAAGGATAACTTTGAGTACGCCGGCTATGGGGTTCAAACAGCCGACGACGGGGAACAGGGCCTGAATGCCGCCTTGGACGGTAAACCTGACCTGATATTACTGGATATTATGCTTCCTAAAATCAATGGATACGAAATATGCCGATATCTACGCGAGCGAAAACTCGATATGCCCATTATTATGCTCACCGCCAAGGGGCAGGAATCAGATATTATTTTAGGTTTGAATCTCGGAGCCGATGATTACGTGACCAAGCCCTTCAGCATCAAAGAGCTGCTGGCTCGGGCGGAGGCCTTTTTGCGGCGACGGAGAACCGAAGAACCTACCGTTTACCAGTTTGATAATTATCAGCTTGATACCAACGCCCACACCTTAACTCGCAATGACGTTGAAATCAAACTCACACCTAAAGAGTTCAATTTACTGGATCTGTTTGTCAAAAGGCCGCACCGGGCCTTAACCCGCGATGAGATTCTCAATCGCGTCTGGGGGTATAGCTGCTTTGTCACCGACCGCAGCATCGACCGGTTTGTTAATACCCTGCGCAAAAAGATTGAGCCCGATCCTCATCGGCCCCGGTTTATTCGCACCGTTAGACAGATAGGTTATAAATTTGAGCCGGGCGACGATCAATTATCGTTGTAGTTATTTTTTAATAGAGGTGATATCTTTGACCGCGGCGACGGCGGCGTCGATATGCTCTTCGGTATTAAAGGGGCCGATGCTAAAACGCACCGTGCCGTGAATTTTCTCGGTGCCGAGTTGGACATGCACCAGGGGGGCGCATTGCAGACCGGTGCGGCAGGCGATATTGTAATCCACGTCCAGCATAGTGCCCACATCGCCGGCCTCCCAGCCCTCCACATTAAAACTTAAAACGGCATTGTGATTTTGTTTACTGTCGGCACAATATAACTTTACCTTCTCGATTTCACGCAGCCCATCTCTCAATTTGACCCACAGTTTCATTTCACGTGCATGGATATCATCAATGCCTTCTTTGAGGATCCATTGGAGCCCGGCGCGGAGTCCGGCCACGCCGACGATATTGAGGGTGCCGCACTCCATGCGATAAGGGAATTCCTCCAGGTGGAACGGATGGGCCGAACGCACGCCGGTGCCGCCGTAGCGGGTGCCGCGAATAGGTACATGTGGTTTAATATAGGAACCGCCGATACCGGTTGGTCCCATCAGGCTCTTATGACCCGTAAATGCCAGCAGATCGATATTCATGGTTTCTATGTCGATTTTTTGGGCGCCGGCGGTCTGACTGGCGTCCACGGCGAAATAGATATCTGCGGCGCGGCATATTTTGCCGACCTCGGTCACCGGCTGGACAGTGCCAATGACGTTGGAGCCGTGGTTTAAAATGACCATTTTGGTATTTTTTTTGACGGCTTTTTTAACGTCGGCGGGATCGATGTAACCTTTGCTATCGAAGGGGATGTAGGTTAACTCAATTACCTCATCGTGCATTAGGTGATATAACGGCCGGAGGACGGAGTTGTGCTCGACATTGGTGGTGATAACGTGGTCGCCTTTTTCGAGCATGCCCTGAATGATCATATTGAGGGAGTCGCTGGCGTTGTAGCTGAAGGTAAGATAATAAGGATCGGTGCCGTTGAAGAACTCGGTGAGCATTTTTCGGGTACCGTGGACAACTTGTTCGGTTTCTAGAGTGGCATCATAACCGGAACGGCCCGGATTGATGCCGTGTTTTTGGTAAAACTCATGCATATAATCATAAACACTCTGGGGTTTGGGATAAGTGGTGGCGGCGTTATCCAGGTAGATCATATCGCTCATGTTTATTCCTTGTATAAAGCATTATTTCTTTTTATCCAACACCAGGGCGTCGGCGACGATCTCGGCGAGAGTTTTGATTTCTACATTGAGTTTATAGACCTGGTTGAGTTCAATTAGCTGGTCGATGCAGTTATGGCAGGGGGTGGCGACGATTTTGGCGCCGGTTTTACGGATTTGGTCGGCCTTGATTTGGCCGGTCTCGACCCGTCGGTCTCTGAATTCTCCCATGGAAAGCTGCCCGCCGCCGCCCCCGCAGCAATAGTTGTTGACCCGGTTGGGGGTCATTTCAATGAAGTCGGTAACAGCTTTTTTTAATACGAATCGTTGTTCTTCAATAACGCCGCCGGCGCGGACCAGATTACAGGGATCGTGCAGGGTGACGGGTTTGGTGTTTTTGGAGGGGTCGAGTTTAATGCGGCCGGTGCGGATATAATCGGCGATCAGTTCGATGACGGTGACGACGGGATAAGGGTATGGCTTATTAATCCAGTGAGGCCCTTCCCAGCGGATAGCGCGGGAGCCATGGCCGCATTCGGCCAGGACCAGCACCTCGGCCTGGAGTTTTTTCACTTCGTCGAAAAGTCTCTGGGTTAATTCACGGGCGGTTTCGTCGTCGCCGGAATAGTAGGCATAGTTGGTTACATCGTAGCAGTGGGTGGAAATGGTCCAGGATTCTTTCGCGACGTAATAGATTTTGCCCATGGCGCTGATAGACATAGGGAAAAATTTGGGTTCGCGGGGATTAAGGGTATAGAGAATATGCTTTCCTCTGACGTCCAAGGGGATAGAAGCCTGGTTGTCTTCGACTTCCATTTTGAGGTCTTCATCGAGCCATTGGAGGGTATCGACGAGCTCTTCCCGCGGGATGCCCATATTGTTGCCGGTGGTGAGGGCGGCATCAACGGTAGATTGCAGCCCCTTGGGGACCAGGCCCAGTTCCACCAGCATAGTACGAGCGGTGCGGACTAAAAAGGGAACATCCACCCCAATAGAACAATGAACGGAACAGCGACCGCACATGGAGCAGCCTCCGAAGATTACATCTATCATTTCCTGGATAGTGTCTTCGTTCAGATCGCGGGCGCCGACCCATCTGGGTAGTAACCGACCCATTATGGTATGATAGCGGCGATAAAGACGGGCGATCTGATCCACCTTGTTGCCGGGGATAAAACGCTCATCTCCATAACGCAGATAATAGTGACAGGAGTCGCCGCACAAGCCGCAGCGGACACAGCTATTCAAATGGGTGCGGAGCCTGCCGTTCAAGCGGCGGGCTAAAATATCGAGGGCTTTCTTTTGCTCTTTGGTTAATTTTTTTGCGTTTGCCATGTTTTTTACCTGCGGAGGGGCCAGACGCCTCGTCGGCCGTAGAACAATCCCAGATAAATTCGAGTGGTGACGAAATATATCGCGTGACGCAATTTGCCCAGAGGAATATATAAAAACAGGATACCGCTATAGACAAAAAAGACCGGTATCATTGGGGAATATAATATACTTACCGCGTTAAGAGCCAGAAATCCGGTGACCAGGATATTGCTGAAGTAATCATCCGGACAGGAAAAATACCGTAATTGGGGATTTAAAATTCTCTTAATGAGAATAATTATTCCACATAAAGTAGCAACCAGCAGCGCCGACGCGGAGCCATATTTCACAGGTGGAGGTGTTGCCACCTTAAAAAAATGTAAAAGCAACCAAAAGAAGCTGAAAAATATCCCCAGATGATAGAGGACCCCCATAGTGTAGGCGGGTAAATGCAGGTAGGCGGATTCTTTCTTGAAAGGCGACATGGCGCCGGTCAGGGAATAAAGGACACCCGTTAAAAGCTTGCCCTTGGGGGCCGCAAAATCATAGGTTTTAGCCGCCCGGACGACTTGCCCTAATATGAAGGTAGAAACGGCAAGGAATATGCCAAAACACACCATCAAAAACCATGCAGGTATAGACATATAAGTCTCCGCTTAAACACAGCCGTCCGGTTTGGGAAGGCCGGCGATTTTACAGGCGCCTTTAGCCGGGCCCAAAGGAAACATTTCATAAATTTCTTTTAATCGAAGGCCGGTTTGCTGGCAGATTTTGCGGACCATGGGCGCCATGTCGTTTTCCAGCCAGTATTGCCGGATATAGCGGACCACTGCAAGATGTTTCTCAGTGAGTTCTCCGGTGCCGTCCTGGTGGGCGAAGAGTTG
>Ga0111186_1036_pt1 | contig 26527 bp, 22 predicted proteins | sample DeeMarSWOR324_28_FD_80243 | JGI IMG/M metagenome (GOLD analysis project Ga0111186, IMG submission 80243) | Phycisphaerae bacterium SM23_30 | reverse complement strand
AGATTTCACCTATGGTTAATTCCAAGAAAAATAAAACAAAACGCCAAGCGTTTGATATTCTGCCTCCAAAAGACATATTCCGAAAAATCTCTGTTTATTTTATGTAACTATAGGGTATAAAGACCGATACAATTGGTCTTCCATAGAACACCTATCCTGGATTCCATATTATCATATTCTTCAGGTATATTACAAAAATACCATATGTCGAAAGAGTCGCTATGTTGATTCCTGACGGATCGGGAGCGGACCTTATCCATAAAACTATTGTATAGTAGATTAAAATCTTTCAGAAACATTTGCTCTTCAATTTTATCTACGATTAAAGTGCTTAATTCTTCAAAAAGTTCATCTGGTGTAAAAATGGGGGGTCTAGGTAGCCGTTCAAAAAAATCTGAATTGGCGGAATAATGCATAAGACTGTTACCATAACTTTCCCTCCAATCCCCCACCAGTAACTTAATATCTTCAGGTTCGCATTCTAAATCTTTTGCATTTCTTTCATTGTATTTTCCGGTGTAAAAACTTTCCGCCAAAGAATATACTTTAGTTGTCCATTGCCTGATTGTGTTGCGGAATTTGTCATCCTGAAGATGATCCAGTAATATTTCCTTTGGGTCATTTGATTTCGACATGTTCTATTCCTTTATATTAGCACAATTACGGAGGTCGGTAAGGTGTATGGAATGATAGCGATCCACCCCGCCATCTTCACGATTGTCCAGACGCAGGGAATCCATAATCTCGATGTATCCGAATAAGGTGTTATACCATCTTTTCGACAAAAAATGCATAGGCTGGGCTTAGGGATTAGGTCAGGATTGATTTTATTGCCATCGTCGTCATAAATGCCATTTATTTCTTCTGTCATTTTATTATCCCATAATATTCCATTATTTCAATTGATCAATTTCTCCCCATACTCCATAATCTTCTCTTTCATACACACCTTCTCCACCCACTCCTCAGGCAGACCCTCCATCCCATAATATGCTCCAGCTATTTGCCCATATACTGCCCCAGTGGTATCGGCATCATGTCCTAAATTAACTGCCAATAATGCTCCCTCTTTGAAATTACTTGAATTATAAAATGCCCATAATGCCGCTTCTAAGGATTGAACTACATAACCTGTCCCTTTAATATCAGGAGGGTTCTTCTCTTTATAAGAACCTGAGACAATTTTACCTATTTTGGTTGATAAGGGATTATCTTTCCAATAGTCCTTTACAGGGCAATAATGATCGGATAATAATTCTTCCTTTGATACTTCCTTCGCTGTCCCTGTAATTATTCCCCCCAGCATCAAATGCTAATTGTAGAGTAGCGGCAATATCCTCAACAGGGACAATATTTCCTCCCAAACTCATATTGCCAAGCACAACAAGTTGAGATTGAACAGGTTTATCCATTATACTTGAACATAAAGCCACAAAACTAGCCAAGGTCATGGCTGAAGTAGGACCAGTATTTTGCATTTCTACAATATGAACATGATAATTGTGATCGCCTGCTTTAGCAGAAGCACTTACTCTTGATACATTTGCCTTAAAGTAGTCAAAAGCAACCTTGATAGCCTCTTTTGCCTTGGAAGATGTTCCTATTCCTGATACCTGTAAGGAACCATTCCCCGAACTCATTTGTGTTTCAAGTCTATAAAGACCTAAATATTCATCTTTCATTCCATGACCAATAGTATGTAGAATGCCAGGCTTGAGCGGTCCTTCAGGTATTAAAGTCCCTCCTCCATGTTCAAGTACAGATATAAATCTATCCTCATTTGTTTCTTTATCCGTGTAACTAAAATGAACATCATAAAATTCCATACCACCCAATTTTTTCAATTGTTCTTTTACTCGTCTTCTGGTTTCAAGAGCATATTCCAAACATTTTTGCACAGCCGGTTTATCATACTCACCATTGGGATAAAGAAGTTTGAGCAATCCAGATACAGTATGTCTTACGGCAATAGTATCCCGTTGATTCAAATCTTTTCCCAGCCTGAAATATTTGTCGATAGCATCAGAAAAATTCCTCTTACGCATTTCCCGAAGAAACTCTGCCAAGTAATCCACAATCATACCATATTGGTTGGTAAAATACTCAGGTCTCATTTTAGGTATTTCCCATCCTGGAACATAGGCGTGGAATCGATCAAAAAATGCCGTATCGATCATAGCAGGAGGAAAGGGAGCAAGCAGATGACTGGTTTTAACCAATACATCAACCGATTGATTAATATTCCCTACAAATACCATCGATGCAGAAGCATTAATTGAATCACGACCACGTGCAAATGATCCTGAAGCCATAAAATCCTTCATTATCTGCACACCATCTTTATCCTTGAAAGAGATCCCTGCCACCTCGTCAAATGCCACCACATCCCATAAACCCACCAGACCTACTGTTCTTTGGGCCAAATTATAGAATAAATTTGCCACGGTAGTCTGCCCCCCTGATATTAAGATGCTATTGGGGCTGATTTCCTTGTAAATATGACTTTTCCCTGTTCCTCTTGGTCCCAATTCACAAATATTATAATTGTTTTCAACCAACGGGATTAATCTGGCAAGTAAATGCCATTTTACCCGCTCATCGAATACTGACGGTTCCATACCTGTTGATCTAAGAAGCACATCGATCCATTGCTCCTCAGTAAATGCCTTTCTGCCCTCGAACAAAGCATTCATATCCATATTTGGCATTTGAATAGGTTACCTAAAAGATTTGATGTCTTGTTTGTAGCATAAAATTCTCTAGCCATTTCAGACCAATCAACTACATGTTCCAGATTGCCATACCATTTCTTAAAAGAGCCTCCTTTAGAATAACCTAATTAAATTGTCGATATTTCCTTTAACTTCATTGACATAACGAATCATAAATAGGGTTTGAAGAACAAAAATATCAAATTCATTCAGAGTAGGCTTTTCTTTGGCTTGATCGATTGTGCGTTTTACCGACGTATCCAAGAAACTTTCAATAGAAGGGTAAAACCAATACAAAGGAACTAGAACACCAAAATCCTTATTTGCCGCTATTTTACCAGCATATTGAAAAGCATCCAGCATGGAACGTTCCCCACGAGACAAATGTAATCCAGTGGCTCCTGCTTTCCGTATGGTTTCAAATACTTTTTGGAGTAATTGAAATTGATAGGGAATAAACGGATAATTTCTGACAAAATCATCATCAGATCGGTAGGAATACAGTGTCATTCCTGTTCTGCTGAAACTCAGTTGATTTTTTAAGATATCAGCATTCTTTCGGTAAAGAGCTTTCAACTCACCTTGGACTTCAGGCTTTTTCTCAATCAAACGGGATTGAATCACATCATCCGTATTGGCACTGGAAAGAGATAATCGTGTTTTGAATCTACCCTGAATTTTGGAAAAATCGTTAGTTCTAGCACTGCTCAAAGATCCTAAGACGGTATCAATATCCTCTTGGGAGGTAACGATACCCCAGGCTCTGCCGTTGCAGGCTACGCCAAGGTTTTCCACAATGGTTTGAAGATTCAGCATTAAATGACCATCTTGCCCCACAAATTGCCCGATTTCATCAACGAAAAAGAGCAAACGATGCTCCGGTCCCTTAGTATCAAGGTATTCCTTTACCCATTTAGTAAAATTTTCCACGGTTAAGGCAAAATCACTGTCAGCATGATTAATCCATTTAGAACAGGCTTGTTCACTTTATCCTAATGTTTTTGAAAGGGCTTTGGCGACCTTATCCTGATTGAACATATAATTTTCACGTTCTTCCAGCCAGTCACCATCTATTAAAGATTTGTAATGATTATGAAAATCCTTTAATTTGCCATTCTTTTCCAAATAACGTTCCATATGGGCAATATGGGGGTGGTCAGGACTATATCCCTGCAATTCATTCAAGACCTTCAGAAATACTCCAAGAATAGCATCCCTGCCTTTACTTTGGTCAGCCTTGCTGTCAATGTTAAATAAGATGACATTTGAATTTTTCGAAATGGATTTTTTAATATTACCCAATTGTAAAGTATCTTCTATTTTACTCTCAAAAAAGTCTATGGGTTTTTTTGATTGATTAGCAAAGGAAACTTCTTCATCGTTAAATAAATATGACAGGGCTTTGATGAAATGAGATTTTCCCGAACCAAAGAAACCCGATACCCACACTCCTATTTTTCCAGTTATATCTGGATCACCTTCAAAATCGATGGATTCGGAATAAATATTGAAAAATCGATCAAAGTGCCTGCTTAACTCTTTGGTAATAACAAATTCTTCTAATTCTTGCCAGACGCTTCTGTCGTCTTGCTGATCGACCTTGATAACACCATTGATCGAACGAGTTATGTCTTTGGAAAATAAATCATATACTTTCATGGTAATCATCCCAATTACGGTATTAACCGAAAAGCCCGATAGTAATTACAACTTTCTACCTTGCCAAATAACTTAAGGGTTTGTCCATCATATACCCCAGGATAAAACATAATCAATGGGGTATTATCCATGACCTTTTGCAGGTTATTTAATAAAGAGTGGCTCCTTACCAAGGGGTAAATATTGCCTACGCCGCTCATTAATACAATTTCATATTCGTCTGGTTGGTATTTTATTTGAATTTGATTTACTAAATTTTCTGCTTTTAGAGGAGCTTTCAGGGCTTTTAAAAGTTAAAGCCCCCCCTTGGATTTCTCATATTCTAAGGAGTTTTCAAAGATATTTCTTTCTTTTAAATAAGAAATAATAAACTCGAAAAGATTAATATGCAGTATTTGTAATTTATATTGGGTAGATACTTTTTCTACCAGAAATTGTATATGTTCTCTTATTTGAAGCTCTTCTTCAGGAGGATAATCAAAAATATAAAAGGCAATCTCATTGCCTAACCCTTTCCCTTCGATAAATTCTTTAGAAGTAATTAAGGGTAATATTTGATTCAGTCTATCGGTTAGTTTGGTGTTCATAAATTATACTTGTATTCGCTCTAGAACGTAATTTTCTTGATTTGTTTTCAAATATTCCATAACTTCAGTAACTATGATTATACGCTGTAAGGTCAATTTTCTACGATGGGATAGATAACCGACTTCATACAATATTTTAAATACATTATTTCTGGTTTTCTCCGCCGTTGATTCGGGGATGGGGGGCATATCAGGATCACGCTGTTTGCACCCTTCAAGATACTCATCCCATAAGTGATAACTAAGTTTCTCCTCCATTCGTTTCAACTGATCCCTTACCACGATATCTAAAAAATTACCTAAAATTCTACTATGTTTAATCGCAGTAGCAAAAACTGCATGGGTCGATACTGATGCATTACCATCTGCAATTAATTCCCAAATTGGGGGAGCCATTAATTCCAGCCTGGCTTTAATTAAATTTGCTATCCTGATGGCTGAAGCCATACTTCTTTGCTGAAGAATATTCTCTGTTTGAATAGCATGTTTCCAGCCTGCTTTGTCAGGGTATGTCAAAAGAAATCGAGCTATCTTTCGACTTTCAGGAACAAGCAATCCTCCAGCTGTTATATTTGCTTTATAATGCATCCCTTGCTTATTACTCTTTGCTAAGTTTATTGCCACTTGCAGCTTTACCTTCCCTTATCCATTGATCAACTTCCCTAATTTGAAACTTAAGGAGTCTCCCTACTTTATGGGCAGGCATTTCTCTTCTTGCTACCCATTTATAAATAGTGTCTCTTTTAACACCGAGATGCTCAGAAATCTCATCAACTGAAAGCCAACGTTCTGCCATTTTTGAAACCTGCAAACCAGGAAGAAGATTAACAAATCATTAATAATCATATTAGAGTGATATGTCAAGTTCTATCGGTTCTTATAGGGATGTAGTAGGATAGGCAGATCACCCACCTACTCTCCTACTTCCCCTTCCCCCTACCTCCCTCTGAAACTCCCCACCAATATTACCAGGACCGACACTCACAATAGGAACATCTCTCCACTCTATCTCCCCACTATCACTACTCCCCTGAGGGGGATACCCCAATTTATATCCATTGAAAATATATAGAATTATTCAAAATATTCTTTATGAAGTATTTCAGCAACTTTGATCGTGGGTTCAGGGTTTATTTCTATATACCTATAAGTATCACCGCCATGTCCAATTTTTTGACCCAATGTGAGTTTAATGAGATCATTATCTACTTTTAAATGCAAAATTGATGCACATGCTTTTCTAAACCAAATTATGCTTGTTTCCTGTTTTTCGAGTGTATCTACAATCCTTTCTCTTAGTCGGTTAAAATAACTTTCGATACTTTTTGCAGTTTCAGGTTTTCCTTTGGAATTTCTGAACAATATCATATCATCATCAATTTCAGGATTATTTTCAATATATTCATTTAATAGTTTTGTTGTTTCTGAGAATAGAGCATTAACTCGTTTAAATTTTCGCTTAGTTTTATCTCTTCTCATAACGAAATAAGTACGCCTGTCTTTGATATAAATATTTCTTTTTCGTAAATCACAAATATCAGCCGCATAATATCCACAATTATACATCAATAATAAATATAATTTGTGTTTATCTTCTTTCGTGGCATTGAGGAAGGCATGAAAATCTTTCCTTGTGACAGCTTTTGGCTCTGGTTCAGTAACGGTTGGCTGTTTCAATATAGAACAATAGCTATATATTCTTTTTGCTTCATACTTGGCTTTGGGATAATAGTCGCTGCTACGTTTTAATATTGTTTTTACTCTACGGAATTTTTTACTAACCCAATCGGCACTTTCTTCGCCTGATGAAAGAAGGCTAAAACAATTATTATAATATTTTATAATGTCTTCTTCGCTAATATCATTGATATACTTCTTACCAATGATTTTTATAAAATAATCACAAGCATTTTTACAACCCCTTGCTTCTGCATCGCATGGATTTGCATGTGATAAATAAAATTCTAATAATGTTGAAAGGTCAATATTATCGCTTGGAGCAGGTGGATCTTTAATGAAAATATTTAATCCTGTTTTTTCTTTAACCTTATCTAATTCAGTTAGTAATAAAGTTCTGAATTTTTGCCAAAAAAAAGATTCATCCAATTCGATATCATAAATAGTTTGCCATTTTTTTTCTTCCCCAATCGGATAGTCATATTCAGGTTGACCTGCATCACGCCTTAGCTTATTTAGAAAATCAGTTTCTTCTTTTGTGTAAGTCTTCCTTTCAATATATTCATCAAGAGAGGTAATCTCTTCATCTAAATCTTCTCTGATTTCCAATTTCATGACGGCATTATTTCTTTTTAACAGCCAGTTTCCAAATCGACTGATTGCCCCTTCGTAATCCCACAAAGGACCAAAGTTTGGTCGTTTCTTTAAACCTTCACTTCTCCAAAAAGAATAGTAATAGCCATTACTATCTTTACTTAATCCTACAATGGGCTTACCATCTGGATTTTTCACAAAAGTCGGTGGTCTGCCACGTCTTGGTTTTGGAGGCATAAAAAAACTCCTCAGAAACAGTTATTTTCCGAAGGAATTATACATTAAGTAAGTTTAAAGATATGTCTATAAAAAAGTTTATAAATAAGTTTAAAATTGACGTAAGTGCTTGTAAAATAAAGTGCCGAAGGAGGGAATCGAACCCTCACCCTGTTGCCAGGACGGGATTTTGAATCCCGCGCGTCTGCCAGTTCCGCCACTTCGGCAAAGTACTGTAATATAGAGGTTTATGTTTTATATGGCTATTTAAGTCAGGGGCGGCCATTTGTTATTTTGGTCTTTACGTCAATAACACTATCTATGCTTGGCAATAATAGCGGCCTGTGCCGACGAAGTCAATTTATCAAAATATTCGGCATTCTGGATTCCCGCCTCTGCGGAAATGAGAGTTTTTGACTGTTTTTAGCAGATTTTTTTCGAGGGCTATTAATTATCCTCGGGCCTGCTATTTGGCCGCTATATCGAAATTTCAAGGGATTGGCTATTAAAGGCCTGCTTTATCGGAGGGATTTGGTATAATAAAAAGGTGTTCAGAAAAGAGGTTAAGCAGGTATTCAAGGGGTAATTTTCAATATAGAAGAGGTACAGGAATGAGGGAAGAAAATTAAAAGTTATTCATTTTTATGATGGTTTTTACGACCAAGGTGCTGTTATGTAATATTTCCGGTGTTTAGCGTTAAAGGCGGATCTTGACGGGAATTGTCAAGTAGATCTCTTTGATTTTGCACTTTGGTCGGATCAGCGGTTACGGTGCAATCGAATGCCTGTCAGTGAATGTTAGGAATAGCTCGGTTACGGAGATCATGAACGAAAAGAATCAAAAAAACGTAGGATTTATATCAACGCGTCTGGCCGGGGTGGACGGGGTTTCTTTAGAAACGGAAAAATGGGCGGCGGTATTTAAGAAGGAAGGCTGGCACTGTTTTTATATGGGGGGGGAGCTGGATACGCCGCCGGAAAGGTCGTATCTGGTGGAAGAGGCACATTTTACGCATCCGGCCATACATGAGGTCTATCATAAATGTTTCGGTCTTCGGAGAAGGCTTCCCTCCACGACGATAAAGATCCATCAACTGAAAAACCGACTCAAGGAACATATATATGCCTTTATCGATACATTTGCCCTTGATCTGTTGGTAGCCGAGAATATTCTGGCCATTCCCCTGAATTTACCTTTGGGACTGGCACTGACGGAGGTCATTTCCGAAACCGGCATCCCCACCATCGCCCATCATCATGATTTGTTCTGGGAGCGCAAGCGGTTTTTAACTAATGCGGTCTGGGAATATTTGAACATGGCGTTTCCGCCGCATCTACCCTCAATTCAACATGTGGTGATCAATTCCTCGGCGGATAATCAATTAAGCCTGCGGACGGGGATTTCGGCGACGATCATCCCGAACGTGATGGACTTTGAAAATCCGCCGGCACCGCCGGACGATTACGGGGCCGATGTACGTCAAGCTCTGGGGATTGCCGATGATGAGCTGTTTATTCTCCAGCCCACGCGGGTGGTGAAGCGCAAAGGCATTGAACATGCGATTGAGCTGGTCCATCGGCTCGATCTCAAATCCCGATTGGTCATTTCCCACGCTTCCGGTGATGAAGGTCCCACCTATGAGAAAAGGGTGCGGGATTACTCGTCCATCTTGAGGGTTCAAACTCTGTTCGTATCAGATATAATTAAGGATTATCGAGGCAAGACCGAGGACGGCAGAAAAATATACGCTCTGTCGGATGTTTATCCTCACGCCGATTTGGTGACGTATCCATCCAATTTTGAAGGTTTCGGCAATGCGTTTTTGGAGGCCATTTACTACAGAAAGCCCATCGTGGTTAACGCCTATTCCATTTATGCAGTGGATATCAAACCCAAGGGCTTCAAGGTGATCGAGATTGACGGATACGTTGATGAGCAGGCGGTTCTTCAGACGCGGCAGGTGCTTACGAATCCAGGACTTTCTCAGGAAATGGTGGAACATAATTACCAATTGGCCCGGCGTTATTATGCTTATACGGTTTTGCGGCAAAAGATAAAGAATCTGCTTTTAAACAGCTTTGGGGGATAAAACACTCCTAGCAATTAAGAGCGGTAATTATACTACTGCTATCTCCCGGCTCAACGTGAGGGGCTAACGGGATAGTAAAGTTCACGACCAAGAGGGCCGTAGCACGCCTGTCAGGGATTGGGATTTGTCTATACGGTTAACATATTCGTTATATTTTGCCTAAATTACAATTATTTTATCTATATTCTCTGATAGAAATAAACGCTTTTTTGACCCGATTTTTGGGGAATCTTACTCATTTTTGGGCAGGATACAATTTGCTTAGCGGTGATTTCAATTTTATGTTGTCTTTGACAATAATAACTCAGGAGTAATTAAAATGGTTTGGATCTATAAAAGAACGGATAAGGTGGGGCGGCGGCGGCAATCAGCTAATAAAATGATAAAGTAATTTTCAAGGCAGGAGATTTAGTCTTATAACCGTAGAGATAAAAAAGGTACGGTGCGAATGATTTCTCCAAGGAGAGAAAGGTGGTGGAAAATATGAGGAAAACGTAAAGAAAACAAGATATACGTCAAGGAAGAAAAGTAGTAGTCAGGCAGGGATGCGAAAAGGTAAGAGGAAAATGGTTTTTTCTAAGGAGAAAAAATGATGGTAAAAAGAAAAGGTTTCACATTAGTAGAATTGATGGTGGTGGTGTTAATTGTGGGGATTCTGGCTTCGGTGGCCATACCGCTTTTACAAGGTCGAATTGATTCGTCCAAGTGGTCGGAAGCCAACGCGGGCGCGGGTACGATTCGTACGGCGGTGCGGGCTTATTTTGCGGAGAATCCCACGGCGGCCCAGGCCCTTACGGGCACTTTGGATGTCGCGGCCACCCAGGGGGTTCTGGGTTTTTCCCCCCAGGATCTGAGCGGCACCTACTTTGTGCCCGGCGATTACAACATTGATTCAGTCAATGCCAACGGCATTGCGGTGGTTACCGTCACCGGCGGTTCGCTGCCTGCTTCACCGCCCGGTTCTTATACGCTGGCCGTCAACGGCAACTGGACCAAGAATTAATTTAGCTTTCAACATAAGGGGGACTGAATATTCGGTCCCCCTCTAGTTATTTTAAAAGGGGCAGTTTTACCTCGACGATGAGAAGGCGAGAAACCACTTAAAAGGGTAGATAACCGTCCAGAACGGAGGGGGCGGTAATTCTATTAATTTCATCTCAAATTTTTATCGGTGACCTGTTTCCAGACGCGCAGGAAATTTTGGCCCATGATTTTTTTGATGTCCTCTTCGGAATAACCGCGTTTTTTTAATCCGCGGGTGATATTGGGATAATCGTGGGCGCCGCGGATGCCGAGCGGCGAGGGGGTGCGGGGATACATATCGGCGCCGAGCCCGACGTGGTCCACGCCGGCGATTTTAACGGCATGGTCGATGTGATCGAGCAGGTCATCAAGGGTAGGGAGGTTTTCCAGAGGCCAATCCCGTCCCTGGCTGAGATGTTCGATGGTGATGCGGAGGTCCATGTCCTCGATGACAGGTACTTTTTGATAAATAGGTCGGCCGATAGCGCGGAGCTTTTGGGCGGCTTGATGGTATTTTGGGGATAAAAAAGTCACCTCAAAGACGATACCAATGACCCCGCCATTTTGGGCCAGGACCTGCAACATATCGTCGCTTACATTGCGACGATGAGGATTAACAGCCCGGCAGCCGGAGTGGGAAAAAATAACGGGATCTTCGGTGGTTTCGATGACATCAAAAAAAGTCTTGTCGGATACATGGGAGACATCGATCACCATTCCGAGACGGTTCATTTCCTTGACTACTTTTCGGCCCAGATCATTCAGGCCGTCCCATCTGGGTTTATCGGCACTGGAATCGGCCCAATCATGACTGATGTTGTGGGTCAGGGTCATGGAAGATACGCCCAGTTCATGAAATTTACGCAGCAGCTCCAGATCATTTTCGATGGCGTGTCCGCCTTCGATAGCCAAAGGCATGGCAATTTTGCCTTTAGCAACGATCCTTTCAATGTCGGAGCCGGTGCGGGCCAATTCTACGGCAGCGGAATTTTTTTCGATGGCCCCGGTCATGGCCTCAAGGAGTTGAAAGGCCTGGCGGGCGGCTTTATCGGGATAAAGATAGTTCTGGATAAACAGGGCCACCACCTGGACATCAACCTGTCCTTCCTGGAGACGAGGGATGTCCACATGGCCGGCGGGCAGACGATCACCAATATCCAGACGTTCATAGAGCACGCGGTAGGCCAGATCGTTGTGGCAGTCCCAGACCAAGGACTCTCGGTGCAGCCGATCCACCGGATCCTGTCCGAAAGTAAAAGAAGCAAAGGCAAAAATTAGAACAACCGTAAGCATTTGAACGCATGAAAAAGGGGAGATTTTACTCATGATTTTATCCTTATATTTTGCGCCACTGGTTAAATATACCAAGACATATAAAAGTGTATATCAACGGGAGATTTTTGGTGCAACAATAAATATTTAAGGCTTTATCCGGCAAGGGGGTCCTATATAATGGGCCTATGTTAAAGAGGTTTCTTTTGCTGATGATCGGCACTGTCGCCTGTTCCACGGCGGCGATCATCATTAAGTTAAGCGTAACGCATCCGCTGCTGCTGGCGGGTTATCGGTGTCTGCTGGCGGGGGTGATTTTGAGCCCGCTTTATATCAGGGATCTCAAGGCCCGACGCCGCGAGTATCATATCAGACATTTGGGGGCGACGTTTTGGCCGGGGATTTTTCTGGGGCTGCATTTTATATCGTGGATTATCGGCGTGCGCTACACCGAACCGGAGAATGCGACGCTGCTGGTGATGATGGTTCCCACCACCATGCCTTTTTTTCTATGGATTATGTTTCGACAAAAGCTCAAGGGGGCGGAATGGCTGGGTACGGTGCTTTCGATGGGCGGCGTCGTTTTGTTGACGCGGGCAGATTTGCAGTTGAGCGTGGAAAATTTCCGGGGGGATTTATTGAGTCTGCTTTCGCTTTTACTTTTGACGTATTATCTGATCCTGGCCCGCGTAAATCAAAAGATACCGTCGATCTGGCTGTATGTGGTTCCTTTGTATCTTATCGCGGGCGCGTTTTGCCTATGCGGATCATTTATTATGTTTTTTATGGCAAAGGCATCAAATTCTTTGAGCTCATTTATCACGGCCAATCCCATCCAAGCCTATTCGATGCGCGAGGCGGCGCTGTTTCTGGCATTGGCGCTAATTCCGACGGTGATCGGCCATTCCATATTTAATTACAGCATGCAGAAGTTACCCAGTCAACTGGTGGCGATTGTGGGGTCGAGCCAGTTTATTTTCACGGGTGTAATGGCCTATTATATACTTAAGAATGATCCGCCCCAATTATCATTTTATATTGCCAGTGTCTTGGTGACGGGCGGGGTGGTCATCGCGATACGGGCCCGAGACGGACAGAAAGATGCCGATTCCCAGAAATAAATTTAATATCCGTGTAATAAATCACCAGGGACAACGACTGTTAAGAAGATATATGAAAGTATATAGCGGAGATATGCTAAATCGTTAAATGAATTATATATACGCGGCAGGCGTATGATTCCAACAGCCTTTGGGGTAAGAGCCGTTGATAAAAAGGAATTTGCCATGGCTTCTATCATCGTAATGTCAGGGGTTCAAAAGGATACCTATTATCCGCTGGGTCGGCGGACCAACGTGGTGGGCCGAGACGAGGCCCTTCCCATTCAGATTCTAGATCCGCGGGTTTCCCGCAAGCATATGAGGATACGTTTCGACCCTGAGAAAGTTCGGTATAATGCGGCTGATATAGGCAGCAAACACGGGGTGTATATAAACAGCCGAAGAATCGACCATGAGAAGGTTCTGACGGAGGGCGATCAGATTCGCATCGGAGGGACGTTTTTGCTGTTTACCCAGGAGGATTTTTCCGATCATCAAAATGCGCTGAACCATTATAAGAAAGCCGGAGAGCGGATGCGGGGCACCTTCACAGGTTAAAACGTATTTTGTTTAAACGTTTGAGAATTCACAGGGTAAAAAAACCCGGCAGGAAGCCGGGGAGCTAAATAATATTGGGTTTAAGAATCCCCGGTTTTACCCCGGGGGCCAGTTTAACCGAGCAAATCTTCGACCATGAAATGCAACAAGGGGTCGCTCTGGGTATATGTTATTTTGCCGACCTTTACGGGTTTGATGGTCTCGGCGGCGAAGAGGCCGAAATCATCGGCGGCAAATTGATCGATGGCGCCCAATTTCACCTTGCCGATATTGCCGTGATAACCGAGGCCGGAATAAGGGGGCAACACGCCCGGCAGGACATCGGTTAGATTCGGCGCCGGGGGCAGCACTCCGGCGCTGATGTAGCTTTCGCTGAAGGTACCGGTGACGGAGACGGAGCCGACGTCGCCGCTGCCGAGGCCTAACATGCCGCCAAGACTGCGATCATAACCGGCCAGTATATAAGAGCCATTAAAATAACCCTTGGCGACAACTTTTTTGATATCGGCGCCGGCGCTAATGACGACCTCCTGGACGTTATTAGCCTGGATAATGCCGATGTCTTGCTGAGCGGAGATGTCGGCGGCGCCGATATTGCCTTTCTTGGCAACCACTTTATTGATGGAGCCCTCCAGGGCCACAATATCACCGAAAATATTGCCACCGACGGTAACGCCGGTAATGCCGCCGTTTTCAGCTTGTATGTCGGCACCCAAGTCGCCCTTTTTGATCTTCACCTGACCGATACTATCAGCGGAGAGGCGTCCGCCACTAAAACTGTTGGCCTGAAAACTTTTAACCGGGCCGGCCAGGTCGAACAAAACGTTACCAACTTCATTGGCTTTGATCGCCAGAGGCCTGACGGAGGGCAGGGCGGTGTTGAACTGTACACCGTCGGCGATATTGTTGACCACTAATTGGCCCAGCGAGCCGGTGAAATCCACATTGCCGTTGAGGTTGACTTTCTTGCCGATAAACTTGTTCAAGGAGGCCGTCGACAAGGGCGGATGCAATTCTTCGGCGATCTGGTTCAAGGTTACCACGTCTTTAGTTTTAACGGTAAGGGAGGTCGTATCGGTGGTGTTGACCAGTAACAGTTGCTCAAAGTTAAAGTCGCCCAGAATTTTAGCAAATCCTTCGCCTTTCATTATAAAGGTTAACACTAAACCATCATCTTGCTGCACCCTGAGCTTGACGTTTTTTCGATCGGCGAAGATGCCGAACTGCCAGACGACCTGGCCGGTTCCGTCGCTTATGATGATGTTATTGGTCTCGTCGCGTTCGGCAAGAGCATTGCCGTCGTCAATAGAGGCGAGGAGGTAATATGCGCCGGCGGGGATGTCGAGGGGCACGGTCAGCTTGGTCTTAAAAGTTTTGTCGTCGCCGGGATTGAGTTTGATCATTTTGTTATTAATGCTTCCCATGAGAAAGTCGTCGGCATCTACAGTTTGGTCGGCGGAGGCATAGAAATGGATATTGATCTTTTCCTGAGCGAGCTGGTCGCCCACGTTGGCAACGGTGATTATGGCTTTGCCTTTGTCACTTGGAACCATAACATCGGGCAGGATAATGTCTTGGTAATATCCGATTAAGTCGGGTCCCGGATTGCCGGCGCCGGTGGTAAAGGATACATCCGATTCCATCCATGACAAGACAAACACATCCGTCTGATCTATTATTTGATAGTCATAATTAATGAAATCAACGTATAATTCGTAAGTAGAATCAGGTTCAAGAGATTTGTCTTGGGTTACGGTCCAACTTTCGGTCTTGGCGGTTAATAAGCCATCCGTTTCGACGAAATGATCGCCCTGAGTTTTTTCTATACCCACGAATACGCCGCTATCCGGTTGGGGATTCTGCCATTTTTGCCAGGATACGGTCGGCGTTAAAGCAACATTGGTCATGCCATGGCTGGGATAATTGATTTGAGGAATCTGATCAGGCAAATCCGCCTGATCGAAATCAACCGTTCCACTCCAATCGCCGCCGTCATAAATAACCTCTATTTCCGCCGATCCGGTATCCAGAGCGGCCCACTGAGGCGCGGTTAAATCTTCCCATGTAACCTCCATCCATTCTGTTCCATCATCATCGGTGCCGGCCTCGAATTGCCATCCGTCGCCAGTGAAATCCAGGGGGCCTCCTTCCCAGGTGCCCGCGATATAATCCGATAAGTCAAAAACCTGCCCCCATGGCGTCTGCACGCTCATCAGGTCCAGATTGATCCCTTCCACATCAACCATATAGACATAACCGGGTTGAGATCCCGGTAAATCGACGTCGAAGCCGCGTTCGACAAAGACCTCAATAATATATCCATCCTCATCTTCGGCTTCACTGAACATGCCGATAAAAGGATAAAGTTCGGGGAAACCATACATAATACCTGAAGGTAAACTTAATTCAAACGCGTCCAGCTCCCATGGTTCGTTATTAATACGATACGAACCACTAATCTCCGTTCCGCCATCGACCTCAATGCGGAGGTCGATGTTAGTAATGGCGGGGTCATAGCCGGTTAAGATAACAGGATCGGTTTCCCATTCCTGACCGGTAGAACTATCTTCAACATACCCGCTGAGCACCAGGGCATGATCGTAATATGTCCCCTCATAGGTTCCGGTGAACCATTCGACGATGATGGCAGGCCAGATAATATCATCATCATAAGAGCCGGCGCCCACCTCGATTTCATATAAATATTCGACCTGATCAACCCCGCTAAAAGGGCCAATGGTCATTTGCATGGTCCAATCGGCGGCAGGTGAACCTTCGGTTCCCACCGGCAGCAGGGCCAGTACGCCGTCCGTTTCTTGGCCGGCTTGCGGCTGTGCAATGTAAGCAGCTGCATACCCACTGAAGAGTTCCTGTTCGATATCGCCATCCGCCGGCATCCATTTAAAGCCTGTAATGGCATCATCGGCGGCGGTGGAAATTATGGCGCCGACAGGTAAATTGATTTCATCCTGGGCGTTTATGGTACCGGCTGAGAAATCATAATCGATCTCGCGACCGGCATTATCCTGGTAGTAAATATAGGAAATATCAACGCTAAACGGATCATTGCCGGATAACAAAATCCGCGGTTCCAGAGACTCCAAATGAAAAGTATGGTGGCGATAGGAAGTCGTCCGGAGGGGGTGTTTTCGCCCGGCTATGCTATTGAAGATTTTCATGGTTATCTCCCAAAAAAATAAATAAAAGCTATAAAATATTTATATTAGAACCACTTATTTTACAAAGGTTGGAAAGATAGTACTTCGGCATCAATATTATCCAGGTTAACCACAGCTATTTTGTGTGCCCTCATATATGTTAAAATGCTCTAATATACTTATTTTACAACAACTTATGATTATACTAAGAATATTGTTTTTTCTCAACCATTTTCCGAGATTTGGTCGTACCCGACGGCGGTAAATAGTCATAGGACCATCAAGCATATTTATCACCTGAAATTAATCTGAATCATCTCTCAGAATTTTGGGTTTACACAACCTTTCTATTTTCAATAGGTTACGCCAATTTTGGTTTTTTGAAGTTTTTAATCCGACCTAACTTCTGTTTGGGTGTTATTTTTGGCTAATTTTAACCAAATTTTTTTAGTCAGAACCGCTAAAAAGGGATTGATTTTATTAAGAATCCGGCTAACATGTAGGCCTTAATATAATCGCCGAAACGGATTCTGACAGGCAATTGTTTTGCCAATGTTCTATTTGTTTGTTAGTGGCTATTCGGATTTCTAATTTGGTGTAGGTTACGAAAGGAGACTGTGTAATGAGAAAAACCAAGATTTTGTTGTGTGCTGTGCTTGCGGTGAGCACAGCGGGGATTTCCACTGCCTGGGCGCAGGAGCAAATGCCCCTCTGGTCCAGCGTGGATATCCAATTTTATGGTTTCATAAAGCTGGATGCCGCCTATGACACGGCGCGTTCGACGCCCGGTAACTTTGTCCAGTGGGTTGATTCCGATCATATGCGTCAAAATGACGACCAGTTCAACATGACGGCCAATCAGACCAGACTTGGATTTAATTTTACCGGGCCGACCGTGGGCGCCGCGCAAACTACCGGAAAGGTGGAAGTCGATTTTTACGGCAGCTCCCTGGCGGAAAACAAAGCGGGAATACTGCTGCGTCATGCGTTTCTTAAGATTGCCTACCCGGAAGATGATTTCAGCATTCTGGCGGGTCAAACTTCAGATGTGATATCGCCTTTATTTCCGTCCACCATCAGCTACACCGTTTGCTGGTGGGCCGGTAATCCCGGATATCGTCGTCCGCAGATCCGTTTAACCAAAGGCTTCGATCTAGACAATGATGTCAGAATGGAAGTGATTGGGGCGGCGACCCGCAATATCGGTTCGGTGTCACCCTTTGGTCCGGGCGATTCGGGAGAAGATTCCGGTCTTCCTACCTTCCAGTCGCGGGTAGGCTTTACCTTCCCGCTGATAGGCGATCAACCGACGGCGCTGGGCATATCCGGTCACTGGGGCGAGGAAGAATACGACTTTGATGCTACTGACTGCTATGACAAGTGTAACAGTTGGTCGCTTAACGTTGATCTAACCCAGCCGGTTAATGACTGGCTTACCTTTAAGGGCGAGTTCTTTACGGGCCAAAATTTGAGCCAGTATCTTGCCGGTATCGGTCAAGGGATCACAGTGGATGCAGTAAATGAAACCATAGATGAAATCGGCAGCCAGGGAGGCTGGATAACGGCCAATATGACCCCCATTGAGGACTGGACTTTCACCATCGGCGCCAGTATGGACGACGTTGACGCCGGCGACGTGGGGATAGGAGATCGTACTTTGAACAATACGATTTTCGCCAATGCCCTATATAACATCAACGCCAAGACCCAGATCGGTCTGGAAATCACCAAATGGCACACCGAGCGGAGACAAACAGGCAGCGCCGACAACTTCCGCACCCAGTTGGCGTTTATCTACAAATTCTAATCAAACCTCAGAAAAATAAAGAATTGTCATTAATGACACCATCGGCTGTTTTGTTTTCAAAACAGCCGATTTTTTATATACGGTATGAGCCGTTTAAGGTGTCAATTTATTGATGTCTTTTATCGATTAGACGTTTGGCTTTGCCTTCGCTGCGGGGGATAGCGTTCGGTCCCACCAGAGTTACTTTGGCCCGAATTCCCAGGATATGTTCCAGGTTATATGATATCTTGGACTTGAGCTCTTCGCCGCTTTTACTTTTCTCCTCGAGGTTCTTTTCGGAGGTTTCCACCTGGACTTCGATGCGGTCGAGCCCTTTGGAGCGGGTTAAAATAATCTGGTAATGCGGCAGGGTACCCTCCACACGCAATAGGGCGGCTTCGATTTGAGAAGGGAACACATTGACGCCTCGTATAATGAACATGTCGTCACTGCGGCGACTGATTTTCTCGATGCGTCTTACGGTGCGGCCGCAGGGACAGGATTCGGGGATGATACGGGTCATATCCCGGGTGCGATAACGAATCATGGGCATGGCCCATTTGCTCAAGGTGGTCAGCACGAGTTCGCCCTCGACGTCCTCCGGCAAATTTTCTTCGGTTTCAGGGTCGATAATTTCCGGGTAGAAATAATCCTCAAATATATGTAATCCATTTTGTGCGAGGCATTCACTGCCCACGCCGGGACCGACAATTTCGGAAAGTCCGTAGCAGTCGTAGGCCTTGATACCGCTCTCTTTTTCGATATGCCGCCGCATCTCTTCGGTCCAGGGTTCGGCGCCAAAGAGCCCGGCGCGAAGGGGCAGTTTTTTAAGATCGATGCCCATTTGTCCGGCCTGTTCAATGATATGAACAAAATAACTGGGCGTACAGCAGATAACGGTGACGCCGAAGTCCTTCATGATCATGATTTGCCGTTCAGTGTTGCCGCCGGACGTGGGAATAACCGCCGCCCCCAATGCTTCGGCGCCGTAATGGAAGCCCAGGCCGCCGGTGAAAAGGCCATAGCCGTAGGAGTTCTGCACTACGTCGCCCTTGTGCAATCCGCAGGCGGCGAAAGTGCGCACCATCAAACCGGTCCAGACATCTACGTCTTGCTGAGTGTAGGCGACGACGATAGGTTTGCCGGTGGTGCCGCTGGAGGCGTGCAGTCTCACTACCTCGGGAAAACCACAGGCGAACAATCCAAAGGGATAGGTGTCGCGCAAATCGTTTTTGACGGTGAAAGGCAATTTGGTTATATCTTCCAGGGATTGTAAATCATCGGGCGTCATCTGGCGTTGAGCCATCCGGGCCCGGACCATCTGCACGTTTTCGTAGGCCCATTTGACCATCGCCGATAATCGAGAAAATTGCCATTGCCGTAATTGAGCAACCGGTAAATAGTCGGGGGCGCTGGCGGGATTAAATTGACCTATCGTGTTTATTGGGGTTTCCATTAACATAAGTTTTCCCTTTTCATTTGTGTGTTTTAGACACATGTAAAAATCCTCGTAAAATCAAAAAATATTTCCCGATTGTCATTCTGAGCACCGCGAAGAATATCTTAGGGAGGGACAATTGAGACCTTTCGTTTCGCTCAGGGCGGCAACCGCGCTCCTTTTATTTGAAACTCTAAATTTTTCCTTCGCGTCCCAAAGCAAAGGCCTTTTCATTCATATCATGCAATTTTTCAGGTAAGTTTTGACGAATGACCTGCATCCATAAATTTTCGTCGATGTCCATATATTTGCTCAGCACGCCCAGTAAAGCCACGTTGATACTTCGATGGTGAGGCAGTTTTTCCTGATCGATATCATCCGGGCTGATCAGGACGCCGCCGGGTCGTAAGGCGGATCGGTTATTTTCGACCTGATCGGCCGCCAGAACCACCAGATAGTCGGCCTGACCGTTGGGTACCATGGGGCTGGCCACCTCCGGGCCGAAACGCACGTCACTGGTGACCGATCCGCCGCGCTGGCTCATGCCGTGAATTTCACTTTTCTTAACGTCGCAGCCCGCGGCAAAGACAACATCGGCCATGATGTCCGAGGCCTTAAGCACTCCCTGACCTCCTAAACCGGCAATAACTACGTTTGTTACTTTATCGTTCGTCATATTAACACACTTTCGCATCTTTTTCATACTTTTTAATTTTTTGGGCCGCCAGCAGACATGGTCGTCGGGCGATAATCACCGTCAGTTCCTCAAGACTAAGACTTTCACTCAACTGGCGTTCGAGTTCGTCTTTATCTTTAACGGGATCAATCACAAACACCCGCGAAATGCCCATTGATTTGGCCAAATCTTCCAAAACCAATTTTTGGGTGGGCTGATGATCCAGCCTTCTTCCGGTGGCCGGGTGTTCTTGCAGGCCGGTCATGGCGGTGGTGCCGTTGTCAAGGATCACCAGCACATGCCCGGTTGGGGGGCGGTTATATACCATCTCCACCAGACCGGTAATTCCGCTGTGCACGAAGGTGCTGTCGCCGATAACGCTGACCACTTTGCAGGCCCGCTCTTCCGGAAATACATGCCTTAGTCCCAGACCGACGCCGATGCTGGCGCCCATGCAGGTTTGAAAATGAAGGGCTTCCATTGGCGGCAAGGCTCCCAGAGTATAGCAACCAATATCGCCGGAAACGATGCATCCAAGTTTTTTGAGTACTTCAAAAATACTGCGATGGGGGCAGCCCTGACAGAGTTGAGGTGGTTTGCCGGGCGGCGGGCTGGATTCGGCGCCGGCGTCGCCGGCGAGAATTCGCTTGACTCGATCAACATTCAATTCGCCAAAACGATACATTTGAGGTTTATCCTCAACCGGCACCCCGGCGGTGCGAATCGATTCGACCAGATAGGGATCGCCTTCCTCGACTACAACACAGCGCTCGACGCCTGCGGCAAAGTCTTTAATTTTTCTCAACGGCAGGGGGTAGGTCAGAGAAAGTTTAAGGAAGCTGGCGGAGGGCGCCGCTTCTCGGGCGTGACTATAAGCAACTCCGGATGAGATTATGCCGAGCGATTTATCACCATCAACGAGGTAATTGAGCGGGGTGTTTTCGCTCCATTGGGCGATTTCATCTAATTTACGGCGCAGCCGACGATGGGCGGGTCGGGCATGAGCCGGCACCATCACCCGCCCTTTTATATCTTGCTCATAAGAGATTTTTGCCGGGGGCAGTTCAAAGCTTTGGAGAGAAACAACCGTTTTAGAATGACAGATACGGGTGGTCATTCTTAGGATAACCGGCAATTTCCAACGTTCGGAAATTTCGATGGCCGCCATCACATATTCATAAGCCTGCTGAGAATCGGACGGTTCCAGCATAGGCACCCCCGCCGCCCGGGCATAATTACGATTGTCCTGCTCATTCTGGCTGGAGGCCATGCCGGGACCAAAGTTCGGGCGCCGGCGTACGAGGCCCCCATCGCCACCTCCAGGGCTACTTTCTCATTAGGAGCCCACTGGGCCCGCCCGCCTATCTCGGAGAAATACTCCAGGATTTCCGTTGAGGGAGTGCCGGGATATCCGGTGCCTAATAAAACGCCAAAATCGCGGGCGGCCAGCGCCACCGCCTCATTGCCGCTTAAAAGAAATTTTTCCGATTTGCTCATGTATATCCTTATAAATATCCTTAAATTTATCAATTAATAAACGACATTCATAGCGCGCCTTTAAATAGAATATAGTTGATACCAAATTGCTTATTTAAAATCAATAGTGTTTTTATTCTTAGATGATATAATCATATATTTACCCTTTGGCGTTTGTCATTTTCCCTTTTTCTTATACCTTTTTCTTCTTTTCTTCGGGGCCTTTATGGTTTATATACTTTTCGCGTCTTAGCGCCTTGGCGTAAAGCAAATCCTCGAGGCCCTACGTAGCAAAAAATCCCCAAATCCTTTTTGCAGAAAACCTTATTCTATCCTGGAAAAACCCTGTATATAGGTTAAAATAATAGTAGCATATACATCAATATTTGTTGCCGCTCTAGTAACGGAGTTCGCCCATGAATCGACGCCGATGCCTGGAGATCATGATAGCTATTGGAGGGATTGGGGTCGGAGCTGGTCGGACCATCTTGAAAATGTTTACCCCCCGACGCTCTGTCAAAGCTCGAAAATCAACCAAATATCCCGGCAAAATCATCGCCTTTAATGAAAAAAATATTAATAAACCTTCAAAGTGGAGTGGTTAGTTGATGAAAAAAAATAACTTATTCGCAAAAATATTTAAATATTCTCACTTATTCTTACTTTTCCTCTTTTTTTCGTGTTTTTTCGGGTGCCGAAAAGACACTGATTCCCAAAAGTCAACCACTCCAAGAGGTTAAAATGAAATATCCCAAAACCGTCCTCACTTCTTCCCTCGCTGGCACCTGGTACCCCGCCGATGAAAACGCCCTCCGCCGCCAAATCGAAAAGTACATAAATGAAGCTGAAGCAACAACTTACAACAATATCATCGCCGTGATCTTACCCCATGCCGGCTATCAATACTCCGGCCCCGCCGCCGCCGCCGCCCTCAAATCCTTGCAAAATAAAAACTTCCAACGTGTCATCATCATTGGTCCCAGCCATCAATTGCCCATGCACGAGGTTTTAAGCATCCCCAACGTCACCCATTACCAAACTCCGTTAGGTCAAGTTCCTCTGGATAAAGAGTTTATCGAACAGCTCAGCAAGCACGATCAATTCCAGACCATTACTCCCACTCACGAACACGAGCACAGCGTCCAAATACAAATACCTTTGCTGCAATATGTTATAGAAGATTTTAAATTGGTGCCCATAATCTCCGGCTCACTGAGCCGGGATACTATCGCGGAGGTGGCAGCTATATTGAATTCACTGATCGACGAAAAGACATTAATGGTGGCTAGTTCTGATTTCACGCATTATGGGTCAAGGTTCGATTATGTTCCTTTTCGCGATGATATCCCACAAAACCTGAAAAAGTTAGACATGGGGGCGTATGAATTTATCGAACAACACGATGTGGAAGGATTTCTCGCTTATCGCAGCGAGACCGGGGCCACCATATGTGGTTTTATACCGATTGCTATTTTGATGAGTATGCTGCCGTCAGATACTAAGACCCATCTGGCGCGATATGAGACATCAGGAGAGCAAAGCGGCAATTTCGTTGATTCAGTCAGTTATTTGTCAATCGTTTTTACAGGAAAGTGGTCGCGGGGGCCGGCGGTGGCGCCTTCATCACAAATGCCGCTGACCGACGAGGATAAAAAAATCCTGCTGCAGTTGGCGCGCCAATCTTTCACCAATTATGTCCGCCAGGGTAAGGTGCAGATGCCGGAGGAACTGGGCATTACCATAACTGAGCCTTTGAAGCAGGTTCGGGCCACTTTTGTCACTCTCAAGCGAGATCATATGCTGCGCGGTTGTATCGGGGAGATATATCCGTCCCAGCCTCTATACCAATCGGTGTTGATTAACGCCATCAACTCAGCAGCGACCGACAGGCGCTTTTTGCCAGTATCGGCATCGGAATGTGATCAATTAAGCGTTGAGATTTCGGTGCTCACCCCCCCTACCGCAGTCGACAGGTACCAGGATATTAAGATAGGCAGACACGGCATCATCATGAGCAAGAGCGGTTTATCCGCGGTTTTTCTGCCGCAGGTAGCGCCGGAACAGGGTTGGAACCTGGAACAAACTCTGACCGAACTTTCGCGCAAAGCGGGATTGCCCGACGATGCCTGGAAGGAAGGAGCGCAGTTTATGACCTTTGAAGCGGTCGTTTTCGGCGAAGAGCAGAAATTTGAACAAATAAATTAACCCCAGCGATCACAGATTGCTCAGAGGATTATTTTTGAACCGCTGATACTTGCCAAAGGTCGTTGCGTAAAGTCATAAATTACCAAAATTTGCATAAAAAACGGGGTATTTGTAGCTGGTCTCTCTGGCACAGGAACCATGAAATCGGGCCTTTCAAGCAATCAGCTGTGTTATTAAGTCTTGATGTACAACGGTTTATAAGGAGTTTAGTCTTAAGAGCCGCTATTTTTTTGAATTTGTAAATTAGTCCGATAATAAAATTATAAAAATGGACGTAAGTATTTTTTATAAAAGGTTTTAAGTTGCAATTTCCCCATGTTCGCGTTAATATAAAGTTTTAAGAGAACAACTTGATAAAATCACTCAATCACGAGTAAAAGGACTGATGGTTGCCACGGAAGGCTTTTGATAGATATTAGGAGAGGAAGAAACTAAGTTTACGACACATAGTTGCCTGGCAGCTTTGCAGAACTTTTTAAGCATCCCCGGCTGTCGTGCGCTCACATCATGTGTTTTTCTTTTTGTCAATGATATGAGAAACATGACTAAAATTGTCAGGATTCCTTTTATAAACTATAATATCCCTAGTTTTAATAGTAAATAGTTTTAACGTCTTTACCGTAAACCTATTAAAAATATCCAATGGTACATGTATCAAAGACAAATCCGGTCTGACAACGATTTATTTGAAGGTGTTTTATGAGATTGTTCAGGCGTAAGAAACCAAAGAGGTATGTACGAAATAAAAATGGCCGCCTGTTTAATTGGGCCCAAAGGGAAAAATCCGATCTGGCGGTGGAATTCCTGGAGCCCAGGCTTTTGCTGGCGAGTAATAACCCGACAGCGGAGGGTGCGTTCAGCGAAAGTATTTACCATCATGCGAACGTACCAACCTTAGATGACACCGCTACGGAGGGCGTGCGCGAAATAGTCGTTGTCGATCCTTCGGTGACCGAGTATCAGATATTGACGGATGAGATCCAAAGCGATTCGGATACGAGTATTTTTATGCTCGAAAGCAATAGCGACGGCATCGCCCAAATAAGTAATATACTTAAGCAGTATGATGAAATCGAGGCGATTCACATTCTTTCCCACGGCAGTATAGGGTCGTTTCATCTAGCCGGCAGCAGGATCGATCAGGAAGCTTTGTTAGGCAGCGCAACTGCATTACAAAGCTGGGGCGAATCCCTGAAAAGCGGAGCGGATATGCTGCTTTACGGTTGTAACGTCGGCGCCGGGATCGTCGGCGCCGAGTTCGTAGAAACCCTGAGTGAGTTAATCGGGGCAGACGTGGCGGCCTCCAGCGATGTCACGGGCAGCAGCGATCAAGGAGGGAACTGGGTACTGGAAAATAGCACAGGTCCGATCAATACCTCCCCATTATCAAATTTATATTATAGTTATCTCCTGGAAGCTATCGAAGGAACGAATGATTCCGATATTCTGACAAGTAATGCCGGTGAAGATGATACTTTGATGGGCGGCGCCGGTGACGATAGATATGTATTTGGGGATAACTGGGGTATCGACGCGGTAGTTGAGCTGGAGGGTGAAGGGGAAGATACGCTCGATTTTTCAGCGGTGACGACGGACCTTGCCTTTACGATTCACGCCGACGGGAAGGTATCAGTCACGGATGGGGCCAACCTGGTCAGCAACGTCAGCAATATTGAGAACCTGATCGGCGGCAGCGGTAACAACACTTTTGAATTTGAGGGGGGGGGCGCTGGCCGGCACTATCGACGGTGTTAAGGGTAAAACCAACACGCTGGATTACTCGGCTTATGCTACCGATATTTCAGTTGATTTATCCCAAGGGACAGCAACGGGAGCAGGTGAGGTTATCCACATCCACCGCGTGATCGGCGGTTCAGGAAACGATTCCTTAATTGGCAGCGATGACCATAATATTTTGGAGGGTGGTCCTGGAGAAGATATTCTAAAAGGGGGTAAGGGCAGTGACACCTATATCCTGACCGCCGATTGGGATGAGGATACGGTTACGGAAAAGGACGGGCAGGGTACGGATACGCTTGATTTTTCTTCCGTGATGACTAATCTTACATTTACTTTGGGTTCGGACGGCAAGATTACGGCCAAAGATCCGGCCGGTGCAACCTGGACGGGTCAGAATTTCGAACAGATCATCGGCGGGGGCAGTGATGACAAGTATGTCTTTGAGAAAAACTGGGCGAACGTGATTATCGCTGAAGAATCCGATCATGGCAGGGATATATTTGATTTTTCCAACATTGATGACATGATCGGTTTTACTATTCATGAAAGGGGCGGGATCTC
>Ga0111186_1016_pt1 | contig 26627 bp, 25 predicted proteins | sample DeeMarSWOR324_28_FD_80243 | JGI IMG/M metagenome (GOLD analysis project Ga0111186, IMG submission 80243) | Phycisphaerae bacterium SM23_30 | reverse complement strand
TGCATTAATCCCAGGGCGTTGCCCTGGGCTGTTATATTTGGCCCTTACAGGGCCTAACAATTCCTACATAACGTTGTAGTATTAAGAATCAAGGGGAAAATTTGATAGTAATAAAGAAGTTTTTACAAAAGGGGCATGGTGAGTTTGGGGGGCAGATTTTTCAGGTTCCTGCAAAATTCAAGTCAGTTATACCTTTTTAATTAAGGGGGTTATCCGGTTGAGGGGTATTATTTTCGGGTTGGATTTTTCGGAAGCCGAAGGCGGCGGCGGCCAGGCCGAGGGCGGACAGGGCGACGAGGATCATTCCAGAAGAACCAAACGAGTTAGACTCAAACTGATAAAAATACAAGCCGATGACGGGTGCCAGGAGGCCCCGGAGGCCGGTGAGGCCGATATGGGCGCCCATATATAACGAATCCTGCTCCGGGGGAGCGAACTGCATGTGTCCGAGGCGCCAGGCCAACTTGGTACCTCCCATGGCCAGGCCGGTAATAACACGGCTGAGGAAAACGATCGAGATGCTGTGGCAGTATATGCCGGCGACGAGGACCAATCGGCTGAAGGCATATGTCAGAGCCGAATAAAAGCGGATGGTGAAGATATTACGGCGGTCGAAATAACGGGCCCAGAGCAGACTGGCCAGAGCGGTTACAAAGAGGGGAATGGCGGTCAAGGCGGCGGCGCCTTCGATCCAGTTGCTGTCAAAGACGTCAATCATAATCGCCGCCAGGACGCCCATATCAATCAGCATGGTGGAAAAGCCGTTGAGCATCTGCCAGGTCATGTATTTTCGGAAAGCGGGATTCTGTCTGAGCACGGTTAAACCGGCCAAGGGTTTAACTTTATTTATTTTATTATCATCAACGGCGCGTAATTGGATCTGCTCGCGTCGGAGGCGGATGCGGCTGAACAAGTAAGCGGCGAGGAGGGCACAGAGGCCGCTGATGAGATACATAGCCTGGAAAGGGAGGTGGAGATAGTCCATAAAACCGGTATAGATTAAGATCACCAAAAAGCTGCCGATGGAGAGACACACTTCGATGAGGACGACGATTTTTCCGCGATGCCGGAAGGGATAGTTGGCGCGCCAAATGGCGGTGCGCATGGTGAAGACCAAGGCCATGCCTATCTGGGCCAAGAGAATCTGGCCAAAAAAGATATATACCCCTGCGGAGTAATTTTCCGAGGGCGTATTCTGCCGGGTGCCGTTTTGGATGGAATTAGGGGAGTCAGGGGCAGGGGTGAGGATAATGGTCAAAAGGACCGCGGCGATGCCCACCAGCACGACCGCCAGGACGGTCATTTTTCGGGTGCGCTGGAAGAAGCCGGTTAGAGGCCCGGCGATGAGAAATCCCAAGAAGATGCAGGGCATGAAGATTTTGAGCTGGTCGATGGACATTTTCAAGGCCTTGAGACCGACGAAGCCGCAAAACTGCAGATGGAGGACGCCCATGAGGGCGGTCAAGGGGATGGTAGCGAGGAACTCCCGGCGGAGGCTGATACGGGTGAATCGGGAAAGGCCGTCCCACCAACTCCACAGGCCAGAGAAGGGATGATATGATAAGTCGGCTCTTTGGTCTGGAGGCGACATTATTTAATGGTTTCGACGGGCAAGCGTCGAGGGGTGAGATAACTGGGCCGATCCATGAGCAATATGGCGTCAATATCAGCATTAAGCATGAGGCGATTAAGCTCAACGATCCTGCTGTATCTTTGTTGGGATTGCTGGGGGGTTTCGGTTAGGGTCTGACATCCAATCAGCACGGCGGCCAAGCCAAGCAAAATAACGGCAAGTAGGACTCTAAACATGTTTTTTACCTCAAAATTCACTATTATCAACTCTGGTGGTTTGTCTGCGTCCCCTCACAGTGGGCCCGTCAGGCCTGTTGCGGGTAGTAAATTCCCGTTAATTAACTACTTATTAATTTTAACCTTGTTTTTTGATTCTGTCAACGGATAAACCAATGATTTTTGAGGGGGGGGATATTTTTCAAATTCATCTAAGTATATTATTTAACATTATTTAGGGGGGTGGAGCATAATTTGAGGGGTGGCGGCGGCGATTTTAGCGAGCCATTGGGCCAAATCGGCGTAATAGTAAACGGCGTGGAATTTTTCGTGGAGCCGACGGAGGAGCAGGAGGGCCTGTTCGGTGATTTCATTCTGGAAGGCGGGGTCGAGGTCTTTACAATAAAAGATACGGCAGCTAGCGGGCCTATAGGGTCGCATTCGACAGGTGTGATTTTGTTGAAAGGGGCATCTGCCGTTAACCATCGGCATTAACGCGGGGCTGTCGGCGTCAGTTAGCTGAGGATAGAGTCCCTGGAGGAAGTACAACATTTCGAGGGTGGTGGCGTAGAGCCGATGACCAAAGCGGTCGAAATCACAGCAGCGGCCGCAATTTTCACACGAGGCGCCGACGGCCTCCAGGCGCAGATCAATTTCCCGGTAAATGCGGTGGACGGCCTGAATGCAGTCGAGATGGCGGAGGTTGTTTATAATCCATTTTACCGCGGTTTCATCCAGGTTAAAGGTTGGAGATGGCCGGGAGAGGTCGCCGGAGCGAATCGCTTCGATTTGCTGGTAATCGTACCAGCGGCCCCGGTCCATTCCCGGGCAATGGGCGGCGGCCCGCCGCCAGGCGGAAGGAGAGCGGAGGTTTTCCTTCCAGAAAGGCCAGGTGCGACATTGTAGAGGTCGGACCGGATACACCAAACAAGTACCGGTGTGGTCAGGGTTACGAGTGAGGAAGATACAGTCTTTGGTGGGTTGTTTTTCGATGAGGCTGTAGCGCAGGCGGACGCGGCGGAGATATTTTTGTTTGAGCTGGTCTGTGGTTATTTTGAGGAAATGGGCGAGGGCCGTGATTTCCGGGTTACTGATCCAAACATAACCTTCCTGGGGACCGGCACAGCAATTGCCGCACTGGAGGCATTTGAAGGCCAGGCCGGCGCGGTACCAAGGGTTTTTGTTTGGTAGATTCATAGGTTTTTAAAGGACAAACATCCCCAAGCCGGGCTTGAGGCTGCCGCCGCTGTTTATTTCCGTTTGTCAATACAGATGTCATTCTGAGTGAGTCGAAGAATCTCGTCTTAAGGAACGTTTGGGACCCTTCGCTGCGCTCAGGGTGACAATTTGGTAGGTTTTGTCAGGCGTTTTCATTTAACCGGGGGAAGTTCCTCCAATTTTTTTTGGGCATATTGGCCCAGGAATTCTTCGGGTCGGAGGAAGATGATTTTTTGCAGGAGTTCGGTGCTGCGGGAAAGTAACAGGTCGCGGTCGCCCTGATAGTCGCTGCGGCGGTATTTTTCCATGAGGGTTTGGGCCAATTCGAGCATGGCTTCGACGCCGCCGTCGCGATCCTGGTAGCGCTGGATGAGGTCTTCCAGTCGGGTAATTTTTTCTTCGGTATCCTTGAGGAGCAAGACCTGTGCCAGCTCGATATTGTCGAGGAGGGGGTCGGGCCGGGGCGAGTCGAGGGTCATTTCTTTGAGGAGGGCTTCGTAGTTGAGGTTGAATTTATCGAGCCGGACGAATTGGGCGAGTCTTTGCTGATTTTGGTCGGGTCCGGTGCGGTTTTCCGGGTTAATGAGGGTCATCAATCTTCCGATCCGCATCTGGAGGGAGGCCAATTGTTCGTTGTTGAGGGCCGGGGGCGGGGGGCTGAAGATCTGGGCGAAGAAGCCGTTGGAGAAATTTTCCCGGGCGGCGGTTTCTTTACGCCGTTGGATAAGGTCGTCGCAAAGCTGCCGGGCCTGCTGTAAGAGCCCCAGGGCCTCATCAAAGCGGAACGGCTGCAGGGCGCTGTCGGATTTTTCGGCGGCCCAGAGCCGGGCGAGCCGCCATCGCGCTTCAATACTGACGGGGGCGTCGGGGAACTGGTTTATGATTTGCTGCCATAATTTTTCCGAGTCGGGGCCAGGAATATCATAGGAAAAGCGTAAAAGGTCTTCATCACGAAGGGCCCTCAGATCGACGCTGACATCGATCAACAAGGCGCGGTAATAATAGGCGTCCGATTGGCGTTTGTCCTGGGGAGAGGAGTTGTTGATGAAGTCGTCCAGATGTTCAATGGCCTCACTTTTGGCCTGATAGAAATTGAGCACTTCCCGGGAGGCGGGGGTGGAATAATCGATGCCGACGGGAAACTCCATGCGGGTCATGAGGAAGGCCTGGCGCCAATTTCGGCGGATTTGCTCTTTGACAATTTCTTCTTCCAGGTAGGATTCTTTTTTTAATCTCTGGGCTAATTCTTTTTCCAGGAGGGGGACGATGCTGCGGTTTTTAAAGGCGGCGATCTGGTCGGGGTTGTTACGATAGACCTGGGCCTGAAAGTCACGTTCCTGCATGCCGATGGTGAGATGAAACAATAAGACGGTGCCGGCCAGGAGCAAGCCGAAGACGGGAGTGAGCACGCCCGGGCGGTAGCGGAGGAAATGGCCGATGGCAATGACGATACCGATGATGGTGACGCAGAAGAGAAAAGCCAATCCCCAGGGGGCATAAAGCACGGCCCAGCGGAGGGCGTCCTGTTCGGGATTGGGTCCGGCGAATAAGATCCAATATAAGATTTCAGGCAGCAGGCACAAGAGGGCGGCGACGAATTTGGATTTAAAGCGCAGGGGTTCGAAGCTGACGGCGGCGCAACTGACAAACAGACACAAGCTCAGCCCTCTGTTCTGGCCGAGAAAGAGGGTTACCAGGACAAAAGGGACGGCATAGAGCAGATTATAAAACTGAGCGGTGATAAGGGGGGCGGTGCATAACAAACCCATGATCAAGGCAATGACGACAATCAGCGAGGGGAAGTGAAATACATTGAGGGGTAATTGTTCGATAAGGGTTTGGGTATGGAGCGGGGGTACAGGGGAGAGCCAAGTGCCGGTAAGCATACGGAGGTAGTACATATTCAGGAGGGTATAAAGAATGAGGTTGAGCAGCCAACAGGCGCCGCGATAGCGTGCGGAGAAGGACAGGGCCGGTCCGTCGCTGAACCAGCGTTTGGGGGCAGTTTGATGGTTTTTAGCCATTATGTTTTAAGCGCGACAAAGGCCAAGACGGCCCCGGCACTAAGTTTTTCCACATGCAGATTTTTAAAACCGATTTTACCTAATAATTTTTCTATCTGTGCTGCGGTATCGAAGGTAGAGACCGAGGCAGGCAGATAGTGATAAGCACTGTTTCGATCCATAGCAATGATACTGCCAATTACAGGCAAGGCAAGCCTAAAATAACAAGCATAGGCCCAGGCCAGGAATTGATTGTCGGGCAGAGCGAACTCCAGTATCACCAGCCGCCCGGTCGATTTGAGCATACGATAAACCTGTTTCAGGGCGGCGGAGAGATTCTGAAGATTGCGAAGGCCAAAGGCGCAACTGACGCAATCGAAGCGGTTTTCGCCGAGATCAAGCCGTTCGACGTCCCGGCATAACCACTTTAGGGCAATGGTTTTACAACGGTCGTGTTTTTGCGAGCGGCATAGACGGGCGGTTTTTTGGGCGGCGCGGGCGAGCATGGGGGGGGCGAAATCGACCCCGACAATTTCGGCCAGGTCGGGTTGGGCGCGGGCGAATTCCAGGGATAGATCACCGGTGCCGCAGCAGAGGTCCAGGATGGACTGGCCCGGTTGCACCCGGGCTAATTGCACGGCCCGGCGGCGCCAGCGTCGATCCAGATTAAGGCTGAGCAGGTGATTGAGCAGGTCATAAGTGCCGGCGATGCCGGAAAACATCGCCTGTACCCGGCGCCGCTTGTCGGGGGCTCGATGGGGATTCTTTAAGTCGTCCCGGCGCCAACTGCTTTTGGTTTCTTGATTCATATTGACATATCAGTATATATTAAAACATCAATCTATGCTATAGATGAATGGTTGATATGGAGTTGAGATAATGCCTGACGATAATGCGTGGGAAAATCGGGATGTTTCGGGGCGGTTGGTCATGGAGGAGAGCCTGGATGACATACGGGCGGCGGGCAGCGATCTGTCCGGGTGGCGTATCTGGCGCAGCACGATAAAAACATTTAATTTGAATGACTGTCGCTTCAATAATTGCTGGGCCCACGAAAGTCAGTGGCGCGAATTGACTTTCGATCACTGTCTCTGTCGGTACGGTTTTTACAGTCAGTGCACTTTTAATAAGATGTCGGCGGAGAGTTCTTTTTTTAACGACAGTCATTTTGTTGATTGCCGATTTGAAGGCAGCGTGGGCGAGCTGAATTCTTTCGGTTTGTGCGGGTTCGAGAATTGTCGGTGGTCCGGTTCGCGTTTGAGCGAGGTTTCCTTTATCGGCACCCGTTGGCGGGGGTGTTTGTTGGAGGGGGAAAGTTACAGTTTTGTGCGCTTCCCGTCGGCGGTTTTTGTGCAGGCGCGTTTTGTCGATTGCAACCTGCGGAAGGCGATATTTCGACGGGCGGTTTTTGTTGCGTGCCGATTTGAGAACTGCCGGCTGAAGGAGGCGGTTTTTCACAACGCGCGGTTTGTCGATACGGTTTTTGAGGGCACCGACATTCACGAGGCGGCTAATCTGGAAGGGGCGGAGGGTCTTCAGTGGTGATAGCCGACAATCTGATATTTCGCCGCTTCACGCTGGGTTTCGCCCGGATCAACGGCTATCTCCTGGCGGAGAGGGAAAGCCGACAAGGGGTATTTATCGATCCGGGCGGGTATAACGATTTAGTTGCGTCGTTTATAGAAGAACACCAGATCGAGCTGCGGCATATATTTTTCACGCACGGTCATATAGACCATATGGCGGGTCTGGAAGAGTTCCGGAGACGTTATGCGGTTCGTTGTTGCGCCGGCAAAGAGGAGGTGCGGGCGGCCAGCCGCATCCTGCATGGAGGCGAGCGAATAGAATTGGCGGGTTTTAACTTTACAGCGTTGAGCACGGCCGGTCATACCCCCGGGGGCATTTCCTATTACTGCCGCAAAGTGGGCGTTTTTACCGGGGACGCCCTTTTTAGCGGTTCGGTGGGGGGGACCGGTTCGGCCCTAGAGGGGCAACTGCAACTCGAGCAAGTCCGGCGGAATATCTTTAGCCTGCCCGACGAGACGCTGGTGTTTCCCGGCCATGGGCCGCTGACTACGGTCGCCGCGGAAAGATATGGTAATCCTTTCTTTAGTTGAATTTTAAGACGTTAGTCATCAAGCACCTCTCTGGTTAAGAAGCCAGAAAGGCGCCACCCACATCGGGGCAGAGAGGGGCCACCCACAATCGGGGCAGAGGGATGCTGTCTGTTCAAGTAGATGGGCGTATGAGTAGATGTAAAATTGAGCCTACCTGTCTAGTAATTTTTGTATGTCGAGCAGGAGGATGAAGGCGATAAGCAGGGCGGCGATAAGTTCGTATTGCCAGGTGTCGCGGCGGTAGCGCCAGAGGGCCAGACGCTTAAGGCCCTGCAAGGGGGGATAAGGTTGAAGGGGGGGTTGATTATTATCCAGACGTTTTATCTGCTGGGAGGTGTATATTATGCGGCGCAGGACGGTGAAGGGGGGCAGCACCGCCAGCACGCACAAGACGGTGGCGATATGTCCTGAGAACAATCCGAGGAGGACGGCGGCGATTCTTTCGCTGCGCTGCCAATAGCCGACGGTGCAATTGTCGATGATATTTTCCGCCCGGGCTTTGACATAGCTAATCATTTGGGCATTCACTAAAGCCACCATGCCTAAGGCGGCAAAAAGCCGATGATAGGGTATGTCGGGTCGGCGGATATAATAAATCATGATGCCGATGAAAATCAGTCCGTCGGCGAACCGGTCCAGGGTGGAGTCCAAAAAGCCTCCCAGGCGGGTGATTTGTTTGGCGTTGCGGGCCACCGCGCCGTCCAGTATATCGCAGGCGGAGGCGAGGATGAGGAAGAGGGCCGCTACGAAACCAAACCAACTATGATAGGGAGCGGCGGCTATTTTATCGCCGGCGCCCCGGGCCAGAAAGACGGCGGCGATCAGGGTGAAGAACAGTCCCAAGAAGGTGAGGGTGTTGGGTTTGACGCCCCCTTTGATGAGGGCGGCGGCTACTACTTCCCGCAGCCACGCGACATTACTGCCGAAAAAGCGGCTGAAGAGCGCCGAGCGCCGGGCATTTTTGATAGTGGTCATCTTAGCGCAAATATCAAGTTCTCTCCGGGATCGAGATGAAACAAGGGGCGGCAACGAGGGGTCAAGTCCTTGGGATCGTTACCTCAATGCTTTTTGGTTTGGGCGGCGTTTAACTGCCGAGCCAATTGAGCCTTTTTACGGGCCACCGTATTTTTGTGAATGGTTCCTTTGGCCGCCAACTGGTCCAACTGCTTTTGCGTCAGGCGAAACTCCTTCCGTATCGCATCGACGTCTTCGGTTTGTTTGGCGAGATTGAGAAACTTTTTGATCTGGGTTTTAACGGCGCTTTTGCCGGCGCGGTTGCGCCGACGCTGTTTAGCGTTCTGTCTGATTCTCTTTTTCGCGGAGAGCGAATGTGCCACAAATATCTCCCTAAATAAAATGACGAAGTTAGAGGAAATTAACCATTTTGTTGTTTTTTGCGGAGTTCATCGACGCGTTTTTTCACGTCGAGATAATTAAAATCGATCTGGGCCACCCTGCGAAAGCTTTTCAGGGCTTCTTCGAAGTTTCCGTCGGCCTCGTAAGCCCGGCCGAGGTTGTAACGCAGCTCTTTGGCCAGGGGGCTTTCCTGATTTTCCACCAGTTCCAGGGCCTGGTCGAAGGTTTCCACGGCGTCGGCGTACCACTGTTTATAAAAAAAGCATTGGCCGATATGACTCAAGGCCGCCAGGCGATGGCGGGGATTGCGGCGGGCTTCCTGGAAAAAGGGTATGGCCTCATCGAATTTTTTTGCCCGCAGCAGGCGTTTGCCGTATTCAAATTTAAAGGATAAGTCGGTGGGATATTTTTCCACGCATAATTTATGGTGATCGAGCTCCGCCTGCAGGGCCTGGGCCTGGGTTTTTTGCAATTTCATTTTCAGTTGTTCATTACCGTTGTTCTGAAGCAGCTTTTTTTTCAGCAGGCGCGCCATGCGATTTACCTGTTTGATTTTGATTTCCCCGGCCCGTTTTTTATAGGCGAACTGATCCGACTGGGCGTAGGCCTTTTCCAGGATTTCAATGGCTTCGTCTTCGTCTTCCTTGATTTCTTTTTCACATAAGACGTCCACCAGGGCGTTGATTTTGCCGGGGATGGTGGGGTCGGCCTCATATTCCTTACGGGCCAGTTCGATCATATGGGCCTGTCTTTTTCGGGAGCGCATGAGTAATTCTTGATCGTGCAGGTCTTCCTGGGCATCGCGATCTTTGATGCTTTCGCGAAAATCGGCTTCGCTGTCGTACTTGCCCTCCTGCATGGTGGCCTGGGCCGACAGGTCGCGCAGGGACTCGTTCAGAGGCGTGTCGTTGGGCTTTAATTGGAGGGCCATAGTGCAGGCCTTCACTGCCCAGGTGAACTCCTCCAGTTGTTTATAACAGTCCCGCAGAAATACATAAGTTTGCACCGAGGGTTTGTCGATCTGCAAATTTCGTTCAAATAAAATCCCCGCCATCCAAGAAGCGGTCTTTTTATAATCTCCCTCCAAGGCCCCTTTAATCATATGGGTCATGTGAGAGGTGTTGAGGGGGTCCTTGCTGAGCAGGTACTCGGCCTTGAGCATGTGGTCTTTAGGGCTTTTGCCGGACATTTTTTTATATTTGGAATTGTCCCCGAAGCCGCTTTTTCTGCCCCCGGCGGCTTGTCGTCGTAAAGCTATTTGCCGCAGGGGTTTATGTCCTTCTTCCAGGGCGGCGGGCCAGACGGTAAGTCCGTCCAGGTATAATTCGATGGCATAATCATACTGGAGGGCGTAGGCCACTTCGCTGCCTTTGCGAAAAAATCCCTGGGCACGGTTTTTTAATTCGTCAGGTAACTCAAGCTCGCCGGTGGGTTCAGCTACCCTATCAGTGATATTCTCACCGTTTTCCGTCATATTTTTTCCCCAATAGTACCGATTTATAATACTTTAATATATATCACACCCCCGCTGTAAGTTAAGATATATATAGTAACATGAAAGTCTATTTTGTCAAATAAAAAAATATGTCTTTCGTTAGATAAAAAATTAACACCTGTTTTAATAACCATATAAAATATAAATGATCGTTAATATTATCGCCGCTGGCCTGGGCCGTCAAGAATCGCTATAATAGGACAGAGAAGAACCGATACAGATAGTAGGATAATTTATGAAGCTTAGTGACTTTAATATAGGCCAGATGTATATTCGTTATTATCCGGACCCCATTCTGCGTCAATCGGCGGCGCCGATTGAGGAGATAGACTCCGAGGTAATCGCTTTAATTGACCGAATGACCGATTTGATGCTGGAGGCCAACGGTATCGGACTGGCCGCTATCCAGTTAGGAGTTCCCCTGCAGGCTGTCACTCTCAGTCTGACAGGCAAACGCGAAGACGTGGAAGTGTTTATCAATCCCGTATTGGATGGTTTTGAGGGCTTATCTGAAGTTGAAGAGGGTTGTTTGTCCCTGCCGGGCGTTCGCGGCGTGGTTCGACGGCCGGCGATTTGCACGGTCACCTCTTTGGATCTGGAAGGCAATCTTTTTGTCACGGACATGGTGGAATTAGGGGCCACCGCTATTCAGCACGAGGTTGATCATCTTCAGGGAAAGCTTTTTATCGATCGTCTCAGCACCATTTCCCGGCTGGCCTGCCGCAAGGCCTTAAAGCAATTGGAACAACAATATCAACAAGACTGATTTAAGAGATACACGATTACCCAATCCCACCGGCGCCATACCGTGGGTTTTATGGTTATCCCCACTGCTGGTTTTAGGGATTATTCTGCTTTTTGGGGGTACAGGATGCGCATCGACGCCAAATTATACCGCGGATGAACCTTTCATAGTGACGGGAGATCCGAATTATATCTGGCAGATTTGTCAGGAACAGATAAAAAGGCGGGGCTTTGTTCTGGATCGGGTTGATCGCCGTCAGGGGATAATCAGCAGTTTTCCGCTGATTAGTAAGCAGTGGTTTGAGTTTTGGCGTCAAGACGTTGTCACTATGGGGGATTTATTAGAGTCCAGTCTCCATACCCTTCGACGTATAATACATCTGGAGATGGTCGCGGCGGGCCAAGGTCGCTGCGGTTTGAGCTGTTTGGTAATGGTAGAGAGGCTCTCAACCGAACGGCAGGTCGTCAGCGGTCGCGTGCGCGCCCAGGAGATACTCGGCCGAACGGCGGGCAGATTACCCGCTTTGGGCAGGAGGAACTCCGAGCAGGCGCCCCTGGAGCAATGGCTGCCAATCGGTCAAGACCGGGCCTTGGAAGCCCGTATCCTGGCATCCATAAGCGAGAAGGCGACAGGGAAAGCGCCGGGACTCTAAAAAAAGAATGAATTAGTTTTCTGTTATACCAAACGTAACCAAGAACCTTAGCGCGCCAAAGGCATTCTCTATTTAAACTGAAGTCCGGTTTAAAAGAGCAGGATAATTTCTTCAAATAAATTGCTTTAGATTACCACAAGTGGAACCGGCGCGAGGGACTGGCATTCCATAATCCAGACCTTCCAGACCTTGCGTTTGGTTCCGCTTTTTATATAATTCCCCTCAGGCTGACGTACGGCATCATCGCTATTTAATTTAATGGTATAGAAATTTGTATTTGTGGATAACTCAAATAGCCCCTCATGTAAAATGAGGGGGTAAATCGTAACCAATTTCACATATACAGGTTACCCCCCGATTTTACATCGGGGGCTAATGAAGTCCCGCCGAAGGCGGTTAAGTTCAGAAGGTTTTTTCCCGGCGCGATGGGATTTGGTATAATAACTATAGATTTTTGGGAGTTCTTATTGAGGTTTTGCAAAAGTCCGCTTCTTAGATAAAAAAAGCATATTTATTATAGATTTTTGGAAGAATGGTTATGGACGCATGTTATTTGGGTGTGGACCTGGGCGGCACCAATGTGGTGATGGGACTTTTGGAGGGTGGAGGGCGGATTTTGGCCCGTAAGAGCCAACCCACCCAGGCGGCGTTGGGGCCGGAGTCGCTGGTAGAGCGTATAGCCGCCTGCGGGGCGGAACTGATCGGACGGTCTAAGCTGAGGGCCGATCAGGTAAAGGCGGTAGGCATCGGCAGTCCCGGGCCGCTATCCATCGCCAAGGGTAAAATTATCACCTCCTGCAATCTGCCCGGTTTTAAGGACTTTGCCTTGCGGGCGGCATGTTCGGAGGCGCTGGGGTTGCCGGCGTTGCTGGACAACGATGCCAACGCCGCCTGCTGGGGCGAGTTCTGGCGGGGCGCCGGCAGGGACGTTGACGATATGGTGCTGTTTACTCTGGGGACGGGTATCGGGGGGGGGATCGTCTGCGCGGGCGAACTGGTTCACGGAAGCGGCGATAACGCGGCGGAATTAGGACATATGATCATCGTGCCCGAGGGGCGGGGATGTACCTGCGGCCAGCGGGGCTGTCTGGAGGCTTATGCCTCGGCCAACAGCACCGTGAAACGGGCCCTGGAGGCTTTGGCCAAAGATCGCCAGTCCTCACTGCGGCAAACGATAAAAGACCGCGGCGCTATTACGAGCAAGGATATTTTTGATCAGGCAAGAAGCGGCGATGAACTTGCTCTGGAGATCGTCGATGGTACGGCTAAGGCGTTGGCGATAGCATGTATTAACATGAATCACGTCACCGAGCCCCAGAAGGTGGTTCTGGCGGGGGGGATGATTCAGGCGGGAGAGATACTAATCAGTAAAGTGCGTCAGTTTTACCGGGAGATGATCTGGCAGGCGGATCTGGAGCCGATGGAGATCTGCCTGGCGGAACTGGGCGGGGATGCCGGGATAATCGGGGCGGCGGGTCTGGCGTTGCACGCCTACCGGCATAATCGTCTGGCACCGGTGGGCAGCTAGAGCTTATCTCGGCTGTCGGCATAGGGCGCCGGGGGGATCGGGTGCTTGTCTTTGGTTTGGTTTTTAATTATAATATTAATATGCGAAGACAGAGATGGTATCAGTACCTGGTGATGTTTATGTTTTTGGCGGGGGCGTGTCTGGCTACCTATCACTTTCGCAAGGTATTGAAAGACGCCACCTTACTGACGCACTTTTATTATATTCCCATTATCATAGCGGCGTTGTGGTGGAGGGTAAAAGGGGTGCTGGTGGCGGTTTTTCTGGGAGGGCAGCTGGTGGTGATACACCTGATCTATGAAACATACTTTCCCTTAACCGAGAGTTATCTGCGGGCCTTGATGTTTGTGGTGATGGCTTTTGTTGTCGGCATCCTGAGCGAGCGTTACACGGAAACGCGTGAACAGGTCTCGGGTTATGAGGATGAATTGCGCTCATTGGCTTCGGAGCTGTCGCTGGCGGAGGAGCGCGAGAAACATCGCATTGCGGTGGAGCTGCACGATCATTTTGGGCAGGATTTGGCCCTGCTTCGTTTAAAACTGGAAGAGATGAAACACGCATCTTCCGGGAAGGAGTTTAGCGAGGAATTAGATCGATTAAGCTCCCGTTTAAAGCAGACCGTAAAGGGCCTGCGTTCTTTGACGTTTGATTTGAGTTCCTCGACGCTCTATGAGTTGGGCTTTGAAAAGGCGGTGGCCGAATGGCTGTCGGCGCGGATTAAGCAGGAGCACGGCATCGCCACGAAATTCACCAGTGAGGGCCAGTGGGAATCGCTGGATGAGAATATCAGCGTCATTTTATTTCAGACGGTACGAGAACTGCTGGTCAACGTGGTCAAGCACGCCCAGGCGGGCGAGGTAAAGGTTTCGATACATAAAAAGCCCAAGGAAATAAGAGTAACGGTTCAGGATGACGGGATCGGATTCAACCCGGAGGAAAAGGATATCAGCGCTCGAGCGACGGGTAAATTGGGATTATTCAGCATTCGAGAGCGGATGGGATATCTGGGCGGAAGGATCGAGATAGAATCCCGGCGGAACCGAGGCAGCCAAGTCACTTTAATATTGCCCCTCAACACGGACCGGAATAAGTAACTAAAGTTTTATAAAAGTCCAGTAAGTAAGACGGGTGATAGATATGAGCATAAAAATTGTATTGGCGGACGATCACAGCATCATGCGCGAGGGTCTTCGATTACTCATTGAAAAACATCCGGACCTGGAAGTAGTGGGCGAAGCGGACAACGGGCGCAAAGCAGTGGAGCTGGCCCACGAGCTCAAGCCGGATATTGTGGTGATGGACGTAAGTATGCCCGATTTAAACGGCATGGAGGCCACTCGTCAGATTGTGGGCAAAGTGGAAGGGGTCCGGGTGGTGGCGTTGTCGATGCATTCCGGCCGGGAGTATGTGATGGATATGCTGCAGGCGGGGGTATCAGGTTATATACTAAAAGAAAGTTGTCCGGAGGAGTTGGCCCGGGCCATCCGTCTGGTGGCCGCCGGCAAGACCTGCCTGGATCCGGAGATAACGGGTGTCGCAATTGATACGGCAGTTCATCCGGGGGCCGGGGCTGAGCGTCCGCGGGTGGAAGAATTGACCAGCCGCGAACGGGAAGTGCTTCAGCTTCTGGCCGAAGGTAAGACCACCAAACAGATCGCGGGGCGTCTGTTTGTGAGCACCAAGACCATCGACACCCATCGCCGACAGATTATGAAGAAACTGAACCTGGAGAGCCTGCCGGAGCTAACAAAATATGCCATTAGAGCGGGATTAACCTCTCTGGAAGGCTGAAAAAGTCCAAGGGAAATATTTACCTTGAATTAATGAGGCAAAATGATCGGCGAGTTATTCGCATAAGTGTTTTTATTACAAATAGTTATGGTTTTTTTCGACCTTTAAGTAATAGGATTTGGGTTTTGGTCCGGGCAAAATCTCATCCAGAGGCTGATATAAAAATCAGCATTTTGGAAGGGCAAAATCAGGAATTTAGACCTTTCCTTTTTCTTGCTTTCAGGCCATAATATAGTAGGAAGACAGAAAGAAGGAACCTGACGGCAAAAGAAAGAGATTAAGGAATTAGAGGTTTTGGTTAAATAGATTTAAGGGATAAAAAACTTATAACTACTTGGGAGCGTTAAAGTTAGCAGTCAAGACGGCTCCCCGCAGTAGAAAGGAGTGCAGTAACGATGCGAAAGACAAAAGCCTTTACCCTGGTGGAGCTGCTGGTGGTGATCGCCATCATGGCGGTGTTGATAGCGATACTGCTGCCGGCCCTATCCAAGGCCCGTGAGAACGCCCGAAACATCCTCTGCTCGACCAACCTGAAAGGTTACGGCAACGCCTACGTCATGTATATCGGCGACTATCGAGACATGTTTCCCAATTCTTACTACTGGCTCTATAACCAGACCGGCGACCGAAGAAGTTCGCAACTTAACTGTTATTATTGCCGATTTCACAATGAGTCGCTGAATCTAGAGAACTTTCCCCAGGATGCGGGCCAATTCTGGAAGTACGTATCCGACAAGAACAACCACCTATGCCCCACCTTTGACAAGCTGGCGACGTCGGGTTTAGGGGCTCTGCATTATCGCCATGTCAATACCGTCGCTATGAATCCTCAATATACCTATAGCATGAACGGTTTTTTAGGCCAGGGCCGATTCGGGGTGGTGGAAAATATTAATCAGGTGGAGCAAACGCCGGGAAGTATATTCAGCTTCACCGAAGAGAATATTATGTGGAACATCCTAGAACGCAGCGCCATAAGCGCCGTACTCGGCAACAACAATATTGTCAGCCGTATTGGCAAGCCCTGGCGCCCGGAGGATTTTAACGGCGCTTTTGCCACCTACCACATGGCGCCGGGCGAAGACATTGAGGTGCAGATGCTCTCTGACGGGGTCAACTATGCCATGCAGAGCGGCAACAACTATCCCAAATGGGGGCTCTGTCATGGTTATGGCAACGCGGTGTATCTGGACCAACATGTAGCGTCAATGCCGTTTTATGTTGACACCCATGATTATTGTTTCCCAATGCGGGGGAAGATTCCCCGGCCGAAAGGTTGGTGGCCGAACGTTCCCCAATCTTAATATGATTTAGCGCCGGTAAAAATCTTATATATATCGCCAGGAAAACGCCCAAATGTTTTTTGGGCGTTTTTTTATAGATAGAATGTCCCGACGGTAATATATGTAAAACATGGTTCTTGACGCGCTGTCGATTTTCTTAAATAATATGTGCCTAACCGCAATTTTGCTATAGACCAGTTTATAGTCGGGTCTCAGTGCAAGGCGCGCGGGATAACCGAGCAATAACTTTTAGTTGCAGGAGAAATCACATGACCAAACCCGCTTACAAAACCATGGGGCAACAGTTCGGCCGCCGATCCTGGGCGGAGCCCTGGAAGATCAAGATGGTCGAGCCGATTCGTATTCCCGGTCGGGGCCAGCGTAAAAAGGCCCTGATCGAGGCCGGCTATAACACCTTTTTGCTGCCGTCGGAGGACGTTTATATCGACCTGTTGACCGACAGCGGCACCAGCGCCATGAGCGATCGGCAGTGGGCCGGCATTATGCTGGGCGACGAGGCCTACGCCGGCAGCCGAAACTTCTATCACCTGGAAAAGGCGGTGCAGCAATACTACGGCTATCGCTATGTGGTGCCCACTCATCAGGGCCGAGGGGCCGAACATATGATCAGCCAACAATGTATAACTAAAGGTCAATTCGTGCCGGGCAATATGTACTTCACCACCACCCGTCTGCATCAGGAGCTGGCAGGGGGCAGCTTTGTGGATGTTATTATTGGCCAGGCCCATGATCCGACCAATTTGCATCCCTTTAAGGGCGACGTGGACCTGGACAAACTGGAGTATTTGATCAAAAAGGAAGGCGCCGAAAAAATTGCTTATGTCAGCCTGGCCGGCACCGTGAATATGGCGGGGGGCCAGCCGGTCAGCATGGCTAACGTCAAGGCCTTACGCATACTGTGTAATAAATACGGGGTAAAGATATATCTCGACGCCACCCGGATGGCGGAAAATGCCTACTTTATCCAGCAGCGTGAAGAAGGTTACGCCGACAAATCGGTGGCCGATATCCTGAAAGAATTCTGCAGTTATACCGACGGGGCCTGGATGAGCGCTAAAAAGGACCACCTGGTCAACATCGGCGGCTGGATAGCGGTTAATAGTTATGATTTATTCGACGCCCTGCGTAATATGGTGGTGGTGTTCGAAGGTCTGCACACTTACGGCGGGATGGCCGGTCGGGACATGGAAGCTCTATCAATCGGTATTGCCGAATCGGTGCAGGACGATCATATCCATGCCCGGGTTATGCAGGTGCAGTATCTGGGTGAGCTTTTGATTGACTGGGGCATCCCCATTATGCGGCCGGTGGGAGGTCATGCGATATTTCTGGACGCCAAGTGCTTCTATCCGCACATTTCTCAGGATGAATTTCCCGCTCAGACCCTGGCGGCGGAATTATATCTCGATTCCGGGGTTCGGAGTATGGAGCGCGGCATCGTCAGCGCCGGCCGCGATCCGGCGACGGGCGATCATCGTCGCCCGGCTCTGGAGCTGACGCGCTTGGCGATCCCGCGGCGGGTCTATACCCAGGCCCATATGGACGTGGTCGCCGAGGCCATTAAAGCGGTCTTCGATAAACGCGAACAGACCAGAGGCTTGAAGATGGTTTATGAACCCAAGGTGCTGCGCTTTTTCCAGGCCCGCTTTGAACCTCTAAGTTAATCTTTACAAAGAAAGACGTCGTTTGTTTTGAGATAGTTACTTTGTTGGTAAAATCGGTCTTGATGTGGTAAAAACCGGACACCATTTGGCATAAGGATAAACCGGTCTAATACAGGAGTCATTGATGAAGAAGATTTTAGTTACCGGATCAGCAGGGCAGATAGGCTCGGAGTTGACGATGGCTTTGCGGGAACGATACGGCAATGATAGGGTAGTGGCGGGGGGGCGAAAGACCAAGCCCTCGGCAAAGCTGCGGGAATCCGGGCCCTTTGAGATAGTGGATTGCACCGACATCAAGGCGGTGGAAAAGGTCGTTAAAAGATATGAAATTGACACGATTTACCATTTGGCGGCCCTGCTGTCGGCGGTGGCGGAGGCCCGGCCGCAGTTGGCGTGGGACGTGAATATCAACGGGCTTTATAACGTGCTGGAAGTGGCCCGCGAGTATAAATGTGCGGTATTTACCCCCAGTTCCATCGGCGCTTTCGGCCTTTCGACACCCCAGGATAACACCCCTCAGGATACCATTCAAAGGCCCAATACCATGTATGGCGTGACCAAGGTGGCCGGGGAATTATTGTGTGATTATTATTATAAGAGATTTGGCGTCGATACGCGCGGCGTGCGCTACCCGGGGATTATCTCCAATGTAACGCTTCCGGGCGGCGGCACCACCGACTATGCGGTGGAAATTTTCTACGAAGCGATCAAGCATAAGAAATACACCTGTTTTATCAAAGAGGGTACCAAAATGGACATGATGTACATGCCCGACGCCCTCAAGGCCGCCTTTGATCTGATGGAGGCCGATCCCGGTAAACTAAAGCATCGCAACGCTTTTAATGTAACGGCGATGAGCTTTGCCCCGGAAGAGATCGCCGCCGAAGTGAAAAAGCACATTCCGGAATTTACTATGGATTACAAGGTGGATCCGGTGCGGCAGGCGATCGCCGAGAGCTGGCCCAACTACATGGACGACAGTGTCGCCCGCCGGGAATGGGGCTGGCATCCGGAATATGACCTGCCGGCGATGTCCAAGGATATGATAAAGGTGCTTTCGGAGAAGCTCCAAGTTTCAGATGCCGTATAGATAACACCCCCAAGCTGTGCTTGGGGGCGCCACCCGGTGTTTAATAAACTATTCAGTAGTCAATATTATTACATTTTACGGGAGTAAAACATGACCACAGAAACCACCGTAAACAAACTGGAAAAAGTGCTCATTGAATCATTGGACGAGCGGCGGGCCAAAGGCGTTCTCAAGGGCAAGGAATTTGTGATTACCGGCATTAAGTATCCCAAGGGCCAGAAAGGATACCGCTATTTGATCGAAGGCCAAGGCGATAAGGAATTTCTCAAGATGAACGCCAACGCCTATCTGGGGATGCCGATGCGGCCGGAAGTGATGAAAGCGGAAGACGATGCGGTAAAGCAATACGGCAGCGGGCCCGGGGCCGTAAGATTTATCAACGGCACCTTTAAGCCCCACGTCGAGCTGGAAAAGAAACTGGCCCGGTTCCACCACCGCGAAGCCGCCATGATTTTCAGTTCGGCCTATGCGGCCATGATAGGAATATTCCCGGCCCTTATTTCCAAAGAAAGCGCCCTGATCAGCGATGAACTGAACCATAACTGTATCATCAACGCCATCCGGCTGTCGCGGCCCAAAGTCAAAGAGATATTCAAGCACCTGGATATGGTGGATATGGAAGAACGGATGAAAAAGAACGTCGGCGAGGTTAATCGTGTGATTATCGTCACCGACGGGATTTTCAGCATGAGAGGCGATTACGCCCCGCTGGATAAGATCTGCGCAATCGCGAAGAAATATAACGATCAGTTTGAAGAAGGCGTCACCACTATCGTTGATGACTCGCACGGGGTGGGGGCCTTCGGCCGAACCGGCCGCGGGGTGGAGGAATATACCAACGCCCGGGATATTGATCTGGTAATCGGCACTTTGGGCAAGGCCTTCGGGGTCAACGGGGGGTACGTCGTGGCCACCGCCGCTACTATCGAATATCTACGGGAAACCGCCACCACCTACATTTACTCGAATCCCATTACCCCCGCCGAAGCCGCCGCCGCCCTGAAAGCGCTGGAGATTCTCGACAGCCCCGAAGGACTCAAGCTCCTGGAGAAATTGCGCAGCTTAACCAAACGCTTTGAAAAAGGCCTGATGGATTTAGGCTTTGAGATCATTGAAAGCGAACACCCGGTGGTGCCTTTGATGGTCCGCGATACCCAAAAGACGACAGAATTGGTTAAATATTTGACGGAAAACGGCGTTTTGGCGACCGGTTTGAATTTCCCGGTGGTGCCCCGCGGCGACGAAGAGATTCGCTTCCAGGTCTCGGCGGCCCATACCGAATACGATATTGATTTCGCCCTGGGCGTGCTCAAGAAATACAAAGAGACACATTGATGAGGTATGAAGATTATACTATTTGATACTATGGGGAGGTGAAATAACATTCACTTCCTCATTTTTATTTTGACGAATTATCTTCAATGCGGAGAGTGAGTTATGAAACGTCGTTCCTTTTTGAAAATGGCCGGGGGCGGTTATGCCGCGGCGGCTCTGGGGTGGAAAACATCCTCCGCTCCCAGTGGAGACTCTAATTTTGAGGGCGAGGATGTGTTTATCGACGGCAGCAAATTACAAAACCGAAACCAAAACCGTTCCGAGGTGGTCTGTCAGAACGGCGTGGTGTGCACCAGTCAGCCTCTGGCCGGCCTGGCCGGGCTTGAGATATTGAAGGCGGGCGGCAACGCTATTGACGCTGCGGTGTGCGCCAACGCCATGCTCAGTCTGGTCGAACCGATGAGCTGCGGGCCGGGCGGCGATTTGTTTGCTATTATCTGGAGCGCCAAGGATAAAAAACTGTTCGGCCTCAACGCCAGCGGCCGATCTCCCTATAATTGGAATCTAAAGGCCGCCGGCGAGATGAACCTGAAGAGTATTCCCGATTATCATCCTTTATCCTGGTCCGTACCCGGCTGTGTCAGCGGCTGGGATGTCCTGCTGCAGAGGTTTGGCACCCGAAAATTCGCACAACTACTGGAAGCGCCGATTGAATATGCCAAACTGGGTTTTCCGGTATCGCCGATCATTGCCGACAAATGGATCGTCGATGGTCGTCTATATCCCACCCTGGCCCAAACCTACGCCCCCAACGGCAAAACACCGGCATTTGGTGATATTTTTAAAAATCCCCCATTGGCCCAATTCTTTGAAATTATCGCCCAAGGCGGCGCCGACGCCTTTTACAAAGGAGAAATAGCCGAGAGGATCGTCAAATTTTCCCGCACCGAGGGCGGCCGCTTCTCGATGCGTGATTTTCGGGACCACACCGTCACCTGGGTTGAGCCGGTCAGCAGCGGCTATCGCGGTTATGACGTGTGGGAATTGCCCCCCAACGGCCAGGGGATCGCGGCTTTGCAGATATTGAATATGCTGGAATGTTTCGACGTCGCCGCCCTGAAGCCCAACTCCGCCGAGCATCTGCACTTGTTTATCGAAGCGAAAAAGCTGGCCTTTGAAGACCGGGCCGTTTATTACGCCGACATGGACTTTGCCGACGTGCCCGTTAAACAGCTCATATCAAAAGAATACGCCCAGGAACGGGCCCGTCTTATCAATCCCAAACGCGCCGCCCAAAAGGTTACGGCCGGCAGGATCAGAAACTCCGCCGATACGATTTATTTAACCGCCGCCGATAAACACGGCAATATGATTTCCCTGATTCAAAGTATTTATCACGGCTGGGGCTCGCATTTTGTACCAGACAAACTAGGGTTCGCCCTGCAGAACCGCGGGTTGATGTTCTCTCTCGAACCCAATGCCCGGAACAAACTCGAATCCCACAAGCGGCCCTTCCACACCATCATCCCGGCTTTTGTCATGAAAGACGGTCAGCCGGTATTTTCTTTTGGCGTCATGGGCGGCGATTTTCAGCCCCAGGGCCACGCCCAGGTTTTGATGAATATCATCGACTTCGGCATGTCGCCCCAGCAGGCCGGCGAGCAGCCCCGCGTCAGTCATTTTGAAAGCTCCACCCCCATGGGCGACAAGATGGTCGGCGGCGGCAGCGTAGGGTTTGAACGCCATACCCCCGATTCGGTCAAGCAAAAACTGGCGGATATGGGCCATAAGATGCGCAGTGAATTAGGCGCCTACGGCGGCTACCAGGGCATCTGGAGAGAAGAAAATCCCCTCCGCTACTTCGGCGCCTCCGACCCCCGCAAAGACGGCTGCGCCATCGGATATTAACCGTCATTCTGAGCGCGGGGAAGAATCTTAATTTAAGAGTATGAGGAGTTCGTATTTGTGGATAATTCATTAGCCCCTCAGGTAAAATGAGGGGATAAATCGTAACTAATTTCACATACGCAGGTCATCCCCCGATTTTACATCGGGGGCTAATGATAAGCCTCGCCGAAGATGGTTAAGTTCTCATACTTCCTTATCCCTACAGACCACTCAGACTAAATTCCGACAAGAATCTAAATTTTAGAATGAATCCTTTAACAAGTAAAATTTAAGACTACAACGCCATGTAGGTATTGTTAGGCCCTGAAAGGGCCACATATATCAGCCCAGAGCAACGCCCTGGGAAAATGGAATTGAAATACCTTATTAGCCCTGAAAGGGCGACCTAAAAATTATCATAAAACTTTGCACATAAGTTGCTTAAATGGTTAGTCCTTATCTATATAGCGTTGTAGTATTAACTTGTGAATCATATTGCTTATACGTATAATAAGTGTTATGAAGATCAAGTACTTCACCGATACGGATACCGCTTTATTGGAGTTTTCCAACCATCCGGTAGCTCAGACCAAAGAGATAAACGAAAACATTTACGTTGATTTGGACGCCGCCGGCAACCTGGTGAACATGACCATCGAACATGCCGGCGCCCAGGCCAATATCGCCGAGGTGGCTTATCAACAGATCGAAAACAAAAACGCCTAAAATATTAATCTGTTTGCATTAATGAAGGAGCGTTTTATGGCACTTATAACATGTCCAGAATGTAAAAAGAAAATCAGCGATACCGCCAATAGTTGTCCTAACTGCGGTTATAAACTTACTCCGGAGAAAGTTCATGAGATTAAGAAAAAGGAGAAAGCTACAAATCCGCTTGCTTTGGGCTGTTTATTTTTGATTGCCATTATTTTTATTTTTTACCAACTTGATTTCTTTTCAACCTCAGATACCTCGAAACCAAAAATTGAATCGCCAAAAACCCAAGAGGAAATTCGAACCGAACAAATAGAAAAGCATTTCAGCGCCTGGGATGGCTCACACCGAGGCCTTACGCAGCTTATTAAGGAATCAATGAATGATCCAGATTCTTATGAACATGTTGAACCAGTATATTGGGATCATGGAGATTATCTTACTGTTAAAATAACATTTAGAGGAAAAAACGCTTTCGGTGGAGTAGTTACTAATCAAATAGTAGCAAATGTTGATTTGCAGGGAAACGTAATTGAAGTTTTATCTCGTAATAATTAGAACACTTGCTTTATCACAGGTTGCTAATGTTTAATATCAACCATTAAATAAGGTTAACTAAATCATCGGTGTCATAAAATGTCGCGGGAAGAAATATTGGAGATACTAAGAACATTCAAGCAAGAATGTGCTGAAAAATACGGTATTACCTCGCTGGGATTGTTTGGTTCAGCAGCCCGCGAGGAAAATCAATCGGAAAGCGACGTTGATGTCGTAGTGAAGTTGAAAAAGCAAGATATGTTTCATTTGATTGGAATCAAGCAGGATTTGGAAGAAACTCTGCATACCCATGTGGACGTGATCAGTTATCGTGACACCATGAATACCTTCTTAAAGAAAAGAATAGACAGGGAATCGCTCTATGTATGATAAAGAATTAACACCATTGCCAAAATCATTGAGGATGTAAAATAATGGCATTATCTCCGGACCTTGCCGGTTAAAATCAGCGATTGGGGCAAGAGTGACAGATAAAACAAACCAAACCTAACGAAGGGGCCCTGTTATGCCTGCTCGACAAATTTATGCTCTTTATGGGCATAAAATCCGGAATCATTTTTATACCTTTTCGGCTCAATCCGGGGCCCCGCTGACACAGCGAAGGCATTGCCGATAACGTCCCTCCTGAAGTAGGCCCGTGCTGCGGCAACCTGGTGCCCCAGGTCAACGCCGGCAGCAATGAAATCGCCGGCATTTACATGCCCGATATCGCTGTCCCCCCTGGCTACCAACGCCGGCGACTGTTACTGGATGAGGATGTCACCAACCTCTTGCAGCAGGCCGCCCGGCAGAATTACCGGGATAATTATAAGCATATTAGCGACAAAGCCGCCTTGTGGGGCGCTTATTTTTTAATCGGCATTATTTTTCGATTTTAAGAGCGCCGACGTTCTCCGGTGATTCGGCTAATTTGATGTTGTTGTATTGCAGCAGGGTGCCCTGGGACCGCTGCAGATTGACAACGGCGGCGTTGTATCGAAAAATGGTCTGCGCCAAAACGTCATAGGCCCGGGCCAGACGCTCCAGCGCGTCGATTTTAAGATACAAAGTGGTGGCGTCGATCTTGGCGTCCGTCTGTTCCAGGGCCAATTGTGCTTGAAGGCTATTGCTGCTTTCACCAGCCGAATCTCTGCGGGCGGCAATTTCCTGATAAGTGGAATTCAGATCATTCCAGGACATAGTAACGTCCGCGATAACTTGCTGCCGGAAGTTCTCGAAGCGCAGCCTCTCCTGCCGCCGCTGATGTTCCGCTTTAATCAGGTTGGCCCGGGCCGCTCGATTACCCAGAGGAAATTCAAAACTAATCCCCACCAGATAGTTGACCGTATTATAGCGGTTCTGCTCCTCCCAGGACCATCGGGGGATGCCGCCCGATCCGTTCATTTCCTGCCGCGCCACCAGATCAAACCGCGGAAGAGACTGGTTCCTGGCCAATCCCAGGGCAATTTCGGTCGTGTCCACGGACAATTGCTGGGCTATCAGTTCCGGACGTTTCTGTAGGGCCCGTTCCAAAGCCTCTTTGAGATCCGCCTGATATTCGAGAGTAGTCGGCTCGTCGGTCGTAATAATTTCCCACATTTGCCCCACTCTTAATTGCGGATCATTGATACTTTCCAGCAAACGATCCTGTTGGGTTTTCACGTCGTTTCGGGCGCTGAGCAGATCGGCTCTGGTCTGGGCTATCAGGCTTTGACCGCGGGCGATCATCCGGGCGGAGGCGTCCAGGGTGGTACGCGCCAGCAGGCGCTCATTTGTCTGCGTGGCCTGCTCCAGCAGTTGCTCATAAATTCTCACCCGCTGTCGGTAATATACTAAAGTCCAATAGTTAGTTTCCACTTCCGCCATTGTTTGAATGGCCAATAAATGGAATTGCTGAAGACTGATGCCGACGTTGTTGCGGGCCGCATTGATGCTCGCGCGGTTCACGTCAATGCCGAAGTCGCGCAATAATGGCTGCCGCAGCTCCAGATCCAGACTCGATTCATAAAAAGGATCGAGATACAATCGCGGCTCCCCGAGGTGCAGGCGTCTCTGCCGCTGGGCGAACTCTATCGACGCCCCGGTCGCCAGCCGTTTCTGCAGACCAACCGCGTAATTATAATCCTGCTGCCGGGTAAAGGGATCGGTAGGAACTCGTTCGGAGCTGGTTCCTGTCTGGGTCATGGTGGTGCGCGTGTAAAAGAGCGATTCGATGTTGCCGCGGTCGATGTTCTCAAACTGTGCCGAGGCGACCAAGACCGCATCGAAGGCCGCTTCCACCCGGGCCAGATCGGCCATCTGAATGGCCGGATCGTAGCTGCCCGTACGCAGGTCCAGATTATGCTCCAGCGTCCGGGCAATGCAATCCTCCAGACTCAGGCGTACCATCTGACGCCGGTCGGAATCCTCCAAGAGCGGCTTATCGACCTCCCGCAACTGCTCCCAGCTTAAATTATACTCCTCCGATATACCAGCGCGCGCGTCCCTCTGCAAGGCGGCGCCGGGAAAGGAATTCGCCCCCTCCTGCCCCGGACAAACGCCCGCCGCCATAAATGCCCCCAAAACAAAGAAATATAATACCTTGTGTTTAACGCCGCTGCTAAAAACCATAAACAGACGTCTCCCTTTCGCGGGTGCTAGAAAACAAGTACGGTTTGTTCGAAGAATCGGCCTTCTTGAATCTCAAACCTGATAGTGAAATTCTCGGGAGGTTGGGTAAGATGAGCCCTCTTGATGACTATCCGGTAGGTGCACTTATTCAGATTAAACTCGGCGCTGCGGAGCTCATCCCCGGAATTTTTATAGACAAATCTTTCGGTGTTCCGCACCCGTCTCAGGCCGTCGTCTCCTTTCGGAATAATTAATTCTTTTTCCCCCCAGCTTATCGTGACTTCTTTACCGGTAAGGTCCAGCGGGTATATTTCCGTGGCAATTTGGCCGCTGATGGTCAGGTTGTAACTATAGTAGGCGTTGGGCCCATCGTCAAAGACCAGACGAAACCTGGTGTACCGCAGGGCATCCGCCTGGCCCTGAAAAAATTGCATGGGCACTTTTTTGCCCCGCTTTATGTCGGCCGCGCCCGCGCCGTAGTAATCACCCGACACCAATGCCGCCTGGATCGGTTCGTCCAGGCCGCTCAGGTCCACTTTCCTGGCCACCATGGTGAATTTCTTATTTTTCCGCAAATCGATCACTATGGCGACCGAGGCCACGCCGTCGGGAGAACCTTTATACATGAAAAGTTTTTTGGCGCCTATCCGCTTGAACTCAGGCGTTTCGGTGTCAACCGCCATCTGCCAGCAGCCGACACTGAAGAACAGTTCGGTATCTTCAAAATCCTCCACCTGCGCCTGGGGGATCTTACCGGTAATATTGAAGGAATCCGAGGCCGGCGTTCGGGTTTTGCCCGCCTTCAAAGAGATGATTAAATCTTCCATCCGGTTGGGATCGGCCAGATGCCAGC
>Ga0111186_1017_pt1 | contig 26711 bp, 18 predicted proteins | sample DeeMarSWOR324_28_FD_80243 | JGI IMG/M metagenome (GOLD analysis project Ga0111186, IMG submission 80243) | Phycisphaerae bacterium SM23_30 | reverse complement strand
TTGGCTCGGTGACAGCAGCAGGGATTGGGGGGGTGATACCGTGAATGATTCTTCTTTCGCCGGCGGCAGCGCGGGTCATGCCGCCCATCATACCCATACCGCCCATGCCACTCATGCCTGCTGCCCCAAAACCTCCCATATTCGGCGGCGGGAACATCCTGCCACTTAATACGGAGTTATCCGGTATCCAGACATCGTCGAAGGTATTCCACTGCCCGTCGATGCCGGCAGAACCGAGAGAGAAGGCATATCCATAAACCGGCCGCATGAGACTGGGCCGCTTGATAATCATTTTCATCTTTTGGCCCCAGAGATCCTGCGTATCATCAAGATTAAGATGCCTGGCCCTGATCAAGTGTTCCAAAGAAATACCTTCCTGGAAGCGATTCATTATCGTGCGTGGATCTCGAAGATATAGACCCAGGGCGTTTTGAATCTTCAGGTATTTGGGCATTAGCAGTTGGTTCATCTTAATTTGTAATTCGGCTAACTTTTTATCTATATCACTCCGGACGGTCTGGATAGAGAGAGAATAATCATTTACCTGTCCGGCGGAGGCCAACAGTACGCGGGCAGCGGAGTCGCGCCGGCTATCGATGGCCTGGGGGGGCTTCGGCAGAGGCCAGATGTCTTTGTCAAGAGAATAACCGTGGATCTCATGACGGGGCCGGGTAATTTCTTTTTCCAGATAGAAATAGAGTTTTTGCCGGCCCGGCTGCATCTGCTGGAGGGCGAAGAGGGCCTCATCGACCACCATAACTCCCAGAGCGGCAGCGACTCCCTTGCCGCGTTTATCGGTCACGTTAAAGGACAATTGCGTTTCACTACCGGGCAGGTATGTTTGACGGTCGGGGGTGATAGAGATATTCAGGTCATCGGCGGGGTCCACAATTATTATTCGCCGATCAAAGGCGGCCGTGCCGTCGGGTCCGAATAGATAAGCATTAACCTGCACGGTGCCGCAAGAGGCGGCGTCCAGCGAGAGGGTGTCCCAGGCTTTTCCGTCTGAAAGTTCCAAGGTGCGGGTAAGGATGGTTTGACGGTCCTTGATCAGGTCCACAAATACCCGGCCGGTTTTACGGGTGGAAAATACGGAAATCATGACCTGATCGCCGAGGCGATACAGGCTTTTATCGGTGCGCACCATAACCGATTCGTCCGCCATGTTTGAATTGATATTTAACTCCACGCGGGCCCGACCGGTATGGCCCCGGGCATCTCTGGCGATCAGCGAGAGGGTTATACTTGCATCAGTTTGCGGTACAAGGGTAATTTCGCCAAAGCCGGCCTGATCGGTATTAGCGATGATTGACTTTTGGGAAGGGGAATTAATCCAAGTCAGCCGGCAGGGGGCCGGCGATCCGTCGGCGTAGGTAGTGACAAGATAAATTTTGTTGGTCAGTTTGGGAATTAATCCGGCGCTTTCGGGAACGGCGGCAATGATGATGGGTGAATCGGTCACCGCGACATTATGGGTGATGCTTTCGGCATGGTTGACAGTATCCACAATTTTAACAGCGAAATTTGCGGAGGCCTTACCCGCCTGCTGAGGTTGGCCTGTGAAATGTTCGGGCAACTGAATTTCAAACCGGTAGTGCCCGTTTTCATCGGTTTGGCCTTGGATGACCTGGAACTCATCATAAGCAACGTCAAACCTGGAACAGCGGATCTCGACCTTACCTTGGGCCACGGGTTTATCGAAAAAGTAATCCGCTTGAATTTCACCTCTGACGGTATCGCCCGGCTGATAAAAATTACGATCCGTCTCGACGTTTATTTTGAATTTCGGGAGTACGTATCGTTCGACGGCAACGGTTTTTTCGCGGGCGGCGCCGGCGATAAAGACACGAATGCGATAGTCACCCTGGTTTAGTTCGTCGGCCAGGGCGAAGTCGGCGTGAGAGATACCGAAATTGTCCGTCTTTTTACGCTGCTTGAATACCTTATTGCCTTTGGAGTCTTCCACTTCAAAGGTTACGTCTTCATGTGTCAGAGGTTTCATCCGGGGATGCGAAAGGGACAGGGTGCGGATATGGATAGTTTGTCCCGGCTGATAGAGGGGTTTATCGGTGGTTAATAGGGTTTTGGTAACGCTGTGGATGCAGACAGAATCTTCTATTGTTTCGCTGGTGCTTTTTGAGGCGACGCGAATCCTTAGACGGGCATTTTCCAAAGGCTCTTCCGGCATGCGGAGTTTTACCGCTGCTTCACCGTTCCGGTCGGTTTGGGCGGTAAATTTGGAGATTATTTTATCCAGGCGGATCAGTTCGGCGGCCACTTCGGCGTGCCGGATGGGATTTTGCGATGTCTGGTCTTGAACGAGGACCCGGATCACCGGCGCGGTGCCGGCGATGAAATCTCGCTGACCTAATACGGTAATTTGCAGGATTTCACCGGCAAACAGGAGACTGCACTGTTTGAAGGGCCGATCTTCATCCAGGCGGTAGCGTAAGTAATAGTTTTCCAGTTCCTGAGGATCGATCTGAGCCAATAAATCGACCTGAAAGGACCGGCCGGAATGCAGGCGAGTGACCTTGGCTAAAAGCCTGCCGCTGATCTCATACAGCTCGACCTCCAGTATCCCCCTTTGCCGCGGGGGGAGATCAAACTGCACGCTCACCCGGTTGGCGGTGACGTTTACAAAGGTGAAATCTCTAGTCTCATCGGCCCTCCCTGCAATCTGCTCGGCCAGCAGCATGGGTGAAAAAGTCGGTAAAGTGAGAAGGGCGCCAAACCAACAAATGATCCAAATTCTTTTTTTACACATAGTTACATACCTCCCAGGACTTATGTCCGAATTGGAATATCACCCTCTTTCTTAACGCAGGCACCAAATAACGCAGGTATTTAAAACCCCTATCTATATATTTATGAGACGTTTCATTACCCATGGAGGTTAAGAAAAATATTAAAAAAATCCTGAAAGGCCGAAAAGAGGCCTAAATCGCCCTAAAAATTGCAAGCCGGCGGCTTGGATTAACCTGAATTACCCAAGTTAGGATATGGGTTTTAATTCAATTTCATAACATACGGGATATATAATTTTTTCTAAGGATATTGATTCGATAATGGCCATCAGGTAAAACTTCAGGGTATGCAAAGAGGCATCGCCACATTTACGCTTAATATATAGTGGTGAATAAGGAGATTATAACTATGGGCAAAGCGAAGAAGGACCAGGAACGAGAGCATCGCATCGACATGGAGATCGTTGTCGATGCCTACGATGAACATGAGCGGGCCATGGGTTGGTATTACTATCTGGAGGACCAGCTACAATTTCCATTTACTGCCACATGTATCGCCAAGAGGGCTACTTCGCCTTTACGGGCGAAAGATGAAGTGGAAGTCATTGATATGGCTCCAGAGGATGAATGTGAGCACGAGATTTTCGTAAAGATAAGATGGGAAAAAGAAGGGCTTGCTGTTTTTCTCTCTCAGTTGAAGCCTCACCACGTTGATGCTGAGACGAAGCAAGCCGTAGAGGATTGGCATTATTGGGTGAAGCAAGGGTGTCGGTTTTGAGGACAGGCGGTAAATGCAGATAGCAATCGTTTACAATCCGGAGCTGGAAAATTACGATTTCGGTCCGGGCCATTCGTTCAGGGGGGATAGGTTTGCCTCTTTTTTGAAGAGTTATAGTGAAACCCTGGCCGGCGATCCGCACTTTGAGTTAATCACCCATGACGAGCTGGCCAGCGATGAGGAGCTTAAGATCGGGCATACGGAAGATTATATCAATATGATGAAAGCCGCCTCCCAGGAATTTAAGGATGAATCTGAGGAATCAGGCTGGTATTCGGGGGTCAAGATTAGTCCGATGGGATGGGGGCCCAAACAGGGGCCGAGCAGACAGAGCCTGTCCGTATATGCAAGTCCGGACAACCTTAACCCTTACACAGGCAGGATTCCCCAAGGGATAGAAAAGGCAGCGAGGGCAGCGGTTAAAAATTCCATTCTGGCGATAGATTACGTAGAACAAGGCAAATCGACAAAGGCTGTCGGCATCGGCGGGGGTTTTCACCACGCCAAGGCCAGCTACGGCGAGGGTTTTTGCATTTATAACGACGTGGTGATCGCCGCCAGATATGCCATGGAAAAGTACAGGCTGGAACGTATTTTGCTTTTGGATACGGACGCCCATGCCGGCAACGGAACCTGCGAGGCTTTTTATGTCGATCCCCGAGTTCTTTTCATCGATTTGCATCAAAAGGGTATTTATCCCGGAACGGGCTGGGTAGAGGAAATCGGCGAGGGGAAAGGGAAGGGATTTACTGTAAACATTCCCTTGGAGTCAGGAACCGGTGATGCATCGTATGAACAGCTCTTTGATGAGGTAATATTCCCCTTGGCCCGAGAGTACCAACCGCAGATGATAATAAGATACGGCGGTTCAGATCCTCATTTCGGGGATACCATAACGGGGTTGGGCTTGACGTTGGCGGGTTTTAAGATGATCGGAGAAAAGGTGCGTTTGCTCAGTACCGAACTTTGTGGGGAAAGGAGCATTGATCTTATCTGTTCCGGGTACAACCCTGACGTTCTGCCCAAGGCCTGGCTCAGTCTTATAGCCGGCTTAAGCGGGGTAGTAATCGAGATGGAAGAATCAGCGCCTGCCAGGGGGCATGAGAGGCTTGCCGAGACGGAGGATCTGATAAACAAGGTAAAAGCGGTCTTAAGACCGTACTGGGGATCTATGCGGTAAAGCATATATCCTACTTGATGATATTCTTTTTAAGCAGGCGCCCGAATTTTAATCATCTTGCACCGGGATGCTGGTTTTACAAAAAGGGCATTTGCCATGATGCAATATATTCTTACCGACCGTAAGGTTGCATCTGCTGATCAACTCTTCTCCGCAAGATGGGCAGTAAGTATTTTCATAGGGATGGCCAGAAACATTTCCCAGATAAACGTACAATAATCCTTTTTCTTTTCCTAATTGATAGGCTTTCTCTAAAGTGTCAATTGGGGTGGCAGGTTTGTCGAACTGGTAAGCAGGGAAATATCTGGAAACGTGCCAGGGTGTTTCGGGGCCCGCTTCGTTTATGATTTTTTCTGCTATTCCTTGTAAACAGTTATCATCATCATTTACTTCAGGTATCACCAAGGTAGTCAGTTCCAAATGGGCGTTTTTTTCTTTGATTCTTTTGACATTCTGCCATACTTTATCAACATCGGCCCGGCAATAGGTTTGATAGGTATCGGCATCGCCTTTTATGTCGATATTAAAGGCATAGGCTCCGTTTTCCAGCAACAAATCCAAGGCCTCCGTGGTAAAATAGCCATTGGTTACCACCGTGTTACAAAGGTCATTTTCCTTGGCCAGGGCGAATACATCGACCATGTATTCCAGGAATGTGGCGGGTTCGGAGAAACTCATACTCGTTCCCCGGCAGTGTTTATCGAGGGCCATTTGCACCAACCGCTCAGGATAGATGATACTGGATTGGGATTCCATGTCTTCCGGTGAATGCTTGCTGATTTGGTGATTTTGGCACCAGGGACAGGTAAAGGTACACGACCAGCTTCCGACCGTTATCAACATGCTGCCGGGATAAAAGTGGTAGAAAGGCTTTTTTTCGGCCGGATTGATACTCAAGGACGAGATTAAACCGTATTCCAGCGAATAAAGGGTTCCATTCCGGTTTTTTCGGGTGCGGCAGAAACCCAATTTACCATCAGATATAAGACATTCGCGCCAGCAGGTTTTGCACTTGACTTTATTATGAGGCAGCTTTTCGTACAAGTAAGCTTCTTTTATCGTATTCACGAATTATAATCCGAACAAATTTTATTATGGTACTGTTCAACTAATACAGTGAGTATTATAATAGTTACACCGGGTTGTTGCCAGCCCCGCCAATGAATAAGGAATAGGAGCTGTTTTCCAGAGTTAAACAGGCATCAGGTTACAATATTAAAATCTTGCATAGACGGTCATGAATGAAGTACAGAAAGAAAATGGGAATGGGGCAGCAGATTGCGAACTCAGGGCCCAACAGCGTCCCGGTGGGTCCTGTGCGGTTCAGATGGGTGATAAATTCCAACCTGCCTGTATGGCTACTTTACGTAAAAGAGATGGAAAACTTGAAAGGCTTATAAAATCAATCCATCTATCCCGTCCGGAAAATTATCTTTCGATCTATCAATCGGGCTGTAATTTCAGTTGTCGGAAATGTCACTCCTGGGATTTTAGCCAGAAAGTTACAGGTGATTGGTTTTCCGTGGAAGAGCTTTTAACGATATGCCGGTATTATGAAAAACAGGTTACTCTCATTGAGCCGCGTAATAAAGCCACGGCCTGGCATGCGGGTGAAAGTTGCCGTTGCTGTGGCCAGTGTGTCATTAATGGCGAGAAATCCCCCATGTGTCCGGGTGTGCTCGAGCCCGAACAGATAATCCTAAGCCCCCAAGGCTATGGTCCGGCTCGTAATATTGTAGCCTTTACCGGAGGTGATCTTACCTGCCGGGCACAGTTTTATGCAGAATTTACCCAACAGGTCAAGGCGGAAACCAGATTATGGATTTTGATCGAAACCAATGGCTTGGGATTAACACCTAAAAATCTGGATAAGCTACAAAAGGCAGGAGTCGATGCCTTTTGGCTGGACATCAAGGCCTATGATGATAAGGCCCATAATTGGTTAACGGGCTGCACCAACCAGTGGATTTTGGAGCTTCCCAAGGAGATACTGCAACGAGGCTTTGTTTTAGAGGTTCTATCGCTTTATATTCCGGATTTGGTGGAGACCGATCAGCTACGGCAGATTGCAGAACTTCTTTGCTCTGCCAGCGCTGAAATTCCCTTTACCATCTTGGCCTTTTTCCCGGAGTATAAGATGATGAATTTCCGTGTTCCTACTCTGGATGAAATGCTGGAAGCTTATACTGCTGCCAAAAATGTCGGATTGAAAAATGTACGTCTCGGTAATATAGGAGTATTTGCCAAGACCCAATCCGAAGTGGAAAAAGTAATTGAAATGACGGGAACAGCAGGTTGAAAGTGGATCCAAAAGTAAACAGGCCAACCTTATGAGATACCCTGCGTAACTTTATTATGTGCCATAATATTTTGTTATGAATCCAAGTCAAGATTATCAAAGATATCTGGAGCCGGGATTTATTCCTTTTGCTCCGCTGGAGCTAGCCAGGCAGACGGAAGAAATTGTCTGCCGCGGTGATCAGCGTAAGTACACGAAATTCTACTGTGTAGGGGTTTATGGAGGAATCGCGACTGGTTATACCTGCGGGTGCTGTCTGCGATGCATATTTTGTTGGGTGAATTGGAGCCGGGATTTCCCGGAAAAATACGGAGATTTTTATTCTCCAGAACAAGCCTTTGAACAATTAACTCGCGCAGCTCGTAAAAGAAATGTGAGCCAACTACGTATCTCCGGAGCCGAACCTACTTTAGGGAAATCACATCTTTTAGGATTATTGGAAAAGATAGAAAAGTCACCGTTTCGTTTGTTTATTCTCGAAACCAACGGCATTCTCATAGGAGCGGATGCTGATTACGCCCGCCGGATAGCCAAGTTCAAGAAGGTTCATACCCGAGTTTCGCTCAAGGCAGGAACACCGGAAGATTTTAGCAAGAGAACCGGGGCAGTACCCGAGAGTTTCGATTCGCCCTTTCAGGGTATTATCAATCTGATAAAGGCGGGTGCGAGTTTTCATGTTGCGGCTATGACTGCTGATCCACGAATCGTTACAAGGCAGGAGCGTCAAAGCCTTCTGGAAAAGCTCTCATCAATTCATCCAGCCTTGGCGGAAAATATTGAAGAGGAAGTGGTAGATCCATATTATACCACGATGGAAAGGTTGAAATATGCCGGGGTGAAAATACCGTGGCCGGAAAGTTAGATGCAGGAAAATAATTGAAACCTTGGCGATTTGCCTTGTCGTATGAAACAATAATAAATTTCAAGATCGCGTTCTTCCATAAGTTTTGGTTAAGGTTGCCAGCTTTTGGGCAAGAGACGGCGTTAATTGACGGGGTCGAAGCTGCCAGCGCCAGTTACCGCGGACCGTAGCCGGATGATTCATACGAGCATCTTCACCCAATTCCAGGATATCTTGCATGGGGATAATGGCCATCTCGGCTATGGAACTCAGCGCCATTTTTACCAACTCCCAAGATACCTGATTAGCAGATACTTTTCGTCCCAGATATTCAAACAGGAGTTGTTTTTGCCCCGTCTTTGCCTCTTTATTCCACCAGCCTCTGACGGTATTATTGTCGTGGGTACCGGTATAGACTACAGAATTTTTAACATGATTTTCCAGGCAGTGGGGATTGTCGGCACTTTTTTTATCAAAAGCAAAAAGTAGTACTTTCATTCTTCGAAGCTTGAAATTTTCCAGGGATTCCGTTACGTCGGGTGTGATGTACCCTAAATCTTCCGCAATTATTCTTGAAGAAACATTTTTAAGGCATTTCTCCAAGAAATCCTCCCGGGGCCCCATTACCCATCTGCCGTTTTTTGCGGTTTTCGCCCGGGCCTTAACCTGCCAATGGGCAAAAAAGCCTCTGAAATGATCGATGCGTACCATATCAAATAGGCGAAGATTGTATTCTATCCGCCTCTGCCACCAAGAATAGTCCTGGTTTTTCAAGGTTTTCCAATTATAAACCGGATTGCCCCAGAGTTGGCCGCTTCGGCTAAAATAGTCGGGAGGCACCCCGGCAATATATGGGGGTTGCTTGGCTTGGTTTAATTTGAAGATATTGGGGTGAGCCCATACATCGGCACCGTCGTAAGCAACATAAAAAGGGATATCTCCGATTATTGAAATTTTGCGTTGGTTACAGTAATTTTTCAGGCGGGACCACTGTTTAAAAAACAAATATTGTAAAAATTTTTCCCGGTCAATAAAACTTTTTAGTTTGATCCGTATCACACGCAATGCCGACTTTTTTTTATCGCGCAGTTCGGGCGGCCAATGACACCATAAAGATGGGCGAAGGTGTCGGCGCAGGGCAGCGAACGCGGCGTAATCCTCCAGCCAGTCGGTATTTTCAGAGCAGAATGCCGCATAATCCGATTCTATCGGTTTGTTCTTAAAGTGCTTAAAAGCGGTATGCAACAGTTTAGTCTTATAAGAGGCGACCAAGCGATAGTTCACGCGACCTTCAGGGAAATCAGGTTTATCCTGGATGTCTTTTTTCGTTAAAAATCCATGACGATACAATAATGCCGGACTGATAAGCAGGGTATTACCCGCGAAGGCCGACAGGCAGTTATAGGGAGAATGTGGATTCTTGGTCAGGGTGGGAGGATTCAAAGGAAGTATTTGCCAACAACTTTGTTTTGCCCGGGTAAGAAAATCAACAAATTTGTAGGCATCAGGACCAAAGTCGCCTATCCCATATCTTGACGGCAACGAGGTAATATGGAGCAAAATGCCGCTTTTTCTTTTCTTCATAATTACTGTTTTGTGTATGTATTTATATCATTCGACTTTCACGCCCAGGTGTTGTGCCAGGTCTTTGAAATGTTCGATCCACTCTTGGGCCTGCTTATCGCTGCGCATTGCCTTTTGAAACAATACCGGATAATTTTCTCTGCTGATGGCGAAAAAGACATTTTGGGCGGCTTGCAAATCAAGTTTCGAAGATATACCGAGCAACATCTTAAGAGTTGTTACGATTTTTTCCAGCAGTTCAACATCCCCGGGCGCATGTTCTAACTTATACATGAGTTGATTTATTTTACGACTTGCTTCAAAGCGGAGAGTAGTTTCGTCAAGGGGCAGGGATAATTTATTAGCTTCATCGACCAGTTTTTTCAATTGCTTCAAATCAATCTCATCGTCCCGTATTACTTCACATAAATCCTTATTTAGAATAAACTCGATCGGAGTCGAAAGAGCCTTGGGCAAAGGCATGTTCATGCCGCGCATTATCTGTATGATGGTGTAATTATGTTCGTAGATGTGTCGAAAAGAGGCTTCAATTTGCTGCCAGGTGTTGCGCAGCAGTTCAAACAGAATAATGCGTTGTTGATCCTTGAACAGATGCCACAGCGAGTAATTATTTCCCCCGAATGAGATATTCATAAGTCGCATAACTTCGGTAGTATTACCTTTGGCAAAAGCATTTCCCAGGTTATTATGCATGGTGGAAAATTCTTGGTCGGGCATGCGGGTATTAACCGCAGCGATCAAATTATGATCCCCAAAGTGCAATACCGCAAAATCGACGGTATGTTTCTCCAACACAATGTTGGATTGTATCGCGGCTCTTCCGGTTGCCAGTATTTGAATGCCGGCATTAATACGATCATACGACTCGATATTTGTTGCGTAGCAATAGATGTCACTTTTGTCAGGGGATTCTTCGAAGATAGAACTAATAGCCAAGTGGGCGCCGACTCTATTGAGGTCGATGCTACCGGGTTTTACCAAGGCATTGTAAACCTCTTTTCCGTTAGTATATTCTTTAACGTTGGTCGGCGCTTTTGCCAGGATATCCGTAAAGCCCGCTTCCAGATCTTTTTCATCAATTTCTTTTGCCAACTGGATGGCCCGGGCGGCGTATTGCATAATCTGCACGGTCTCCATACCGCAGATATCGTCGAAAAACCAGCCACAGCTCGTGTACATCAACATGGCGTTTCTCTGCATCTCAAGCAGTTTCAAAAGAGTTACTTTTTCATTTATGGCAAGTTTCCGGTCCACGGAACTTGACATAAAACTTTGCACATTCTTCGCGGATCTGTCATTCACAACCGCAATATACTTGTTTCTTAGATGCCAAGGATCAGGAACATATTGAGCGGTTTTTTTTTCATAGACCAAAGCAAGTTGATCCCGCAGCCAGTCCATTGCTTCTCTCAAGGGGGCCCGCCACGGCTGTCTTCCTGACGGATATCTGCCGTAATGACAACCGCAGTTGCTTCTCCATCTTTCGATCCCGTGGCTGCAACTCCATGAGCTGTTTTCGTTAATTTCTACTTCATAAGTAGGAGGGAATTTTTCCCGGTATTCCCCATAGATTGTCACTTGGGCCAACTTCTCGGATTCGATGTAATGCAGGCAATAAGCCAGGGCCATATCGGTATAACGATGGTGGTGTCCATAAGTTTCCCCATCAGTGGCTATATGAGCCAACCGGGCCGGTCCCTGGTCTTCGGATATGATCCGGGCTAATTGCTTAGCAAAAACTGCGCCATTTTGCAGAATTCGACCATCGGCCACGTCACGCGTAGTGGGTCCATGATAGAAAAATACGTTTATCCTTCTCCCAGAGGGTAATTGACATAGATAGGTTCTGGTCGTATCAATTTTCTCCTTCTCGATATTCACCCACTGTGTATTTCCTATCTCACGTATTCGACCAGCTTGATGCGGCGCAAGAATAGTAAACTTGATTTCGTGCTCGGCAAGGATATCGAGAGTTTCCATATCGACTGCTGTTTCCGGCAGCCACATTCCTTCCGGCTTTCGCCCAAAACGATGTTCGAAATCACAGATCCCCCATACGATTTGAGTGTATTTATCTCTGCGGTTGGCCAGGGGCATAATAATATGGTTATAGGCATGGGCCAAAGCGGCACCGTGGCCGGTAAATATCTCCTGACTTTTTTGATCGGCTACTATGATACTCTCATATACTTCAGGTGCGTGTTTTTCGAGCCACGATAATAAAGTAGGGCCGAAATCAAAACTTATCCTTGTATAGTTGTTGACTATATCGATAATCTTTTTATCCGGGCCGAGGATTCGCGATGCGGCATTTTGCTTATAACACTCATCCGTTATTTTAGCGTTCCAGTCGTGATAAGGATGGGCCGAGTCCTGCAGCTCCACGTCTTCCAGCCACGGATTTTCTCGGGGCGGTTGATAAAAATGGCCATGAATACAAATGTAACGTTCCATCATGTGACCTCATTTTATAATTATGGCTAGCCAATTTTTTAATATTTACAATAAATTATACGCTTTTTCGCTGGTAAATCGACCATAATTTATTTTCTTAAAGAGCACACTTTACAGTTAATAAATCATTGTATATATTACCTGATAATTATTTACTGAGTTGTTCTATAACCGGCTAACAGGGAGATCGCAGATGGAAGCTAATGATGAGAATAAAGAGATGAAAACAGTAACCGGACCCCAAAGGTTAGCGCCGGACCAGGCCGACTTGGTTATTAATTCAGAGGTTTTAAACTTTGAGACCACGGAGCAAGTGGAGCCTTTGGATGAGATCATCGGGCAAAGCCGGGCGATGGAGGCTTTGGATGTAGGATTGGGGATTAACCAGGAAGGGTATAATATTTTCGTGGCGGGATTGACCGGCACCGGCAAAATGGAAACCATCCACCGGAGTCTGCAGAAACGTCTGGATCAGGCGCCGGTGCCAAACGACTGGATTTATGTGCATAATTTTGACAAAACGGACGAACCCTGGGCGATTGAACTGCCGGCGGGCAAGGCCAGACAGTTTAAGAGAGATATGTCCCGCCTGGTGGAACATCTCCAGGAAGAAATACCCAAGGCTTTTAAGCAGGAGGATTTTAGCCAGGAAAAAGAACGACTCGCATCCGAATACCAAAAGCGTTTTCAGGAAGAGATGGAGCGGCTGAATATACTGGCCCGGGAAAAGGGATTTCAAATGACTCCCGGTCCTCAGGGGAATATTTTTTTCATACCTTTGATTAACGGAAAACCGCCGGAAAAAGAGGAGCAACTGGAAGCATTACCCGAAGAAGAAAAGAAACGCATCCAGGAAAGTCAGCAGGAGCTTACCAAAGAAGCCACCAAACTCCTGCACGAACAACGGGATCATATGTTGCAACTGCGGGAAGAAGTACATGACGTCGAGCGTAAATTCGGGGCCCATGTGGTTCAACCTTCGGTGGGCGTGCTTAAGCGTAAATATCAAGAACAGGCCCGTATTCAGCAATATCTTGAATATGTCACCCAGCATCTTCTGGATAATTTATCCGATTTTCGCCAGGGGGGCAAAAAAGAGGCACAGCCCGGCCCCATTCCGGGGATGATGCTGGTGGAAGATCTCAAGCCTAAGTTTCTGGAATATCAGGTAAATATTGTAGTGGATCACTGCGGTTCCAAAACGGCGCCGATCATTTTGGAGGAGGCGCCCACTTTCCGCAATATTTTCGGGACCATCGAAAAGACGGTCGATTTAAGCGGACGAATGGTTACGGATTTTACCCGGATAAAGGCCGGCAGTCTGCTCCAGGCCAACGGTGGTTTTCTGGTGTTTAACCTGGACGACGCCTTAACCGAGCCTTTGGTTTATAAGAATCTCAAACGCATCTTAAAAAGCGGTCGAATCCATTTTGAAACATATGACAGTTTATTGTCTTTGCACACCACGGGCTTACGGCCGGAACCGATTCCTATTGATACCAAAGTGGTGGTTCTGGGCAGCCCGCTGCTTCATTATATGCTGCGTTTATATGATGACGATTTCGGATCCATATTTAAGGTCAAGGCCGACTTCGGCACGGAAATGCCCGGCGGTTCGCAGGAACAATATCAATACGCCCGTTTTGTGGCCATGTTGACCCGAGAGGAGAAGCTGCGGGTCTTTACGCGGGAGGCGGTGGAGGAAATTATCCGTTTCGGGGCCCGGGGAGTGTCTCAGAAGGGTAAGTTGTTGACCCGTTTTGCCGAAATCGCCGATATTATTCGCGAGTCGGATTTTATAGCGCAGACCCAAAACTCTCAAGTTGTGAAAGCCCGACACGTACAAAAGGCCCTGCAGAGCCGCATATTCCGCTCCGACCGCATCGCTGAAAAGATCCGCGAACTGATAGCTGACGGCACGATCCTGGTGGATTGCGAAGGGAGCAAGATAGGGCGGGTCAACGGCTTGGCGGTGTTTGATTTAGGTGATTACGCTTTCGGTAAACCCAACCGGGTAACCGCCTCGGTGGGTCTGGGCACGGAGGGGCTGATAAATATCGAGCGTGAAGCAAAGCTCTCCGGCAGCACTCACGATAAAGGAGTGCTGATTCTGGGGGGTTATCTGCGGAATACCTATGGTAAGGACAAGCCTTTGACGTTATCGGCCAGTATTTGTTTTGAACAGAGCTATGGCGGCGTAGATGGCGACAGTGCCAGCTCCACTGAATTATATACCCTGCTGTCGCTTTTAGCCGAGGTGCCCCTGCGGCAGGATTTAGCGGTTACGGGATCCATTAACCAATGGGGTGAGATTCAGGCAGTGGGCGGAATCAATGAAAAGATCGAAGGCTTTTTTGATCTCTGCCGGATTGTAGGGCTAACCGGCCGGCAAGGAGTGTGCATACCTAAAAGCAATGTAAAAAATCTGGTTTTGAGAAATGATGTTCGTCAAGCATTAGCGGATAATAAATTTCATATTTACCCTATTGAGACTGTGGATGAGGGGCTGGAGCTATTGAGCGGCATCAAGGCGGGTTCTTGCCGTGAGGAAGGAACGTTCCATTGGCTGGTGGATCGCCGCCTGCGGGAAATGGCCGAGCAATTAAGGGCTTTCGGCCCCCAACGCCAGGCCGTCAGCGTTTTAACCGGGCAGGAAAAACCACCTCCTCCGGCGCCCCCCAAGCTGCCCGACGATCAACCCTAATCCATAAGAATATTATTTCCTATCTTCTTACCGGACTTTTACGAAATTTTAGTCCTTAAATGGAGTAGAGTAAATCGTTTATATGATAAATAATTAGGAAAGTTCTATGTTGCCGTATTTGTTAATGGTTCTGGGATTTATTCTTTTAATCAAAGGGGCGGATTTTTTAGTAGAAGGGGCTTCTTCAATTGGCCGGAAGCTAAAAATTTCAGATTTAGCAATTGGTCTTACGGTAGTGGCATTTGGCACGTCCATGCCGGAACTGTTCGTTAATATCATGGCCAGTATTAAAGGGAATACCGAAATAGCCATCGGCAACGTCCTGGGCAGTAATATCGCGAATATTTTTTTAATTTTGGGGATTTCGGCGATAATCTATCCCCTTTCGGTCAGCCGGGGGACCGTATGGAAGGAAATCCCTTTTAGCCTTCTGGCGGCAGTTCTTCTAGGATTATTGGTCAATGATCGATGGATTGATCGGGCTGGCGCCTCTGACTTGACGCGCATTGACGGTATGGTTTTGCTCTGTTTTTTTATAATCTTTGTTTATTATACCGCCGGCATCGCTCAGACAATTGATGGCATGGCCGAATATGTTCCTCCAAAGCAATTGAGTATGACCCGCTCAATTTTATATGTCATAGGCGGTTTGATAGGCTTGGGTATCGGGGGCAAATGGATTGTGGACGGCGCGATTCACATTGCCGGCTGCTTGGGAGTCAGCGAATCCTTAATTGGGCTGACCATTGTGGCGGTAGGGACCTCACTGCCGGAGCTGGCCACTTCGGCCGTGGCCGCTTATAAGAAAAATGTAGAAATTGCCGTGGGAAACGTCGTCGGCTCTAATATTTTCAACATCTTTTTTGTCCTGGGCATTAGCGCAACTATTAAGCCTCTGCCTTTTAAGACTTCCGCTAATATAGACATTGCCGCGGTAATCGGCGCCAGCGTTTTGTTGTTTATCTGGATGTTCACCGGCCAGAAGCGGCGCCTGGACCGGTGGGAAGGGGCGGTGTTTGTTGTGCTTTACTTAAGTTATATAATTATTTCCATCGTGAGGGCTTAGCCCATTATATTATTTTATTAGGTTAAGTACTTGAGGGATCTTGGGAAAGTATCAGGATGCTATAAGGGCCCAGATCGATTTTTCCGCTCGCAGGCAAACCATCTTTCGCTTCCGGTGTGGCAATCATATCGGTGCTGTTGCAGTTGCTGAAACTTTCATCGTAACAGGAGGCGTCGCTATTGAAACGAACCTTCCAAAGCCCCGGCCGGGGCATGCCGATCTGATAGGCGCGGCTTTCCTGGTGTTTCATATTCACAACAACAATCACGCTATCGCCGGGTTTCTGCTCTTGGTAGCGATGAAAGGCAAGAATCTTATCCTGGTTATTGATATGATAGACGTGTGTATGTGAGCCGCAAAGGCCTAGTGTATAACCGTTCCGGTTCAGGCGTAAGCGAATAAGGTCCTTATACAGTTGAATAATACCGGCAAATCGGTCCTTTCTGGCCCAATCTATGGGGTCTTTATCGTGGAACCATTGATCCTCTAATAATTCCTGGCCTTGAAAAATCATGGGGATTCCCGCCGCCGTGAAGACCAACGCCGCTCCCAGGGTGGAGAGTTTTTTGGCGATCCAGGCATCGGCATTTCCCGGCGAGACCTCCTCCGGGACGCGCGCCTTGCCGTTGGCAACCTCGTCGTGCGATTCCGTGTAGATTACCCGCAAGAAAGCATTAGAATCAAAACGATGTTCGATTGCCTCTCGTAGTAAATCCATATTCACTGCCTGGTCCTCGGGCGCCGCAATGGCCCCGCGGATACGCCGGACAAAAAATCCGTCCCATTGACTGTCGAATCCTGCCCCTCCCGCTGTGGCTGGTTTCGTGATAAAGCTATTGTTTCGAATATCTTCGGCAATACTGATCTTGCCCGGCTGCCGGGCTCTGACTTGCTGGTTGATCCATTGCATCAGGGTCCAGCCTTCGGCGATATCATTTTGAGGATCATCATTATTGCCGTAAACGTTTCGAATAAAGGCCGTTGCATCCCAGCGCAGACCATCCAGATGATATTCTTCCAGCCACATCAGCGCGTTGTCGTGGATATATTGCCGCACCTCGCCGCGACCATAATCCGGCCGTGTGTCTCCCCAGGGCGTCTGGGACCGCCAGTCGTTGTAGAAATAGATACCACCCTTGTTATTTTCGCTCCAGCCGTCAAACTGCCACAGGTCTAGATCGCCCGGACCAAAATGATTATAGACCACATCAAGAATCACAGCGATTCCATGGGCGTGGGCGGCCTTAACAAACTCCTTAAACGCTTTAGGCCCGCCATAGTCGGTTTCGATAGCATAGATCAGAGCCGGATTGTAGCCCCAGGAAAAACTGCCCTTAAATTCCATGGCCGGCATGACTTCGACGGCGTTCACGCCCAGATCTTGCAGATAGTCGAGTTTTTCCAGGGCCGAATAAAAACTGCCGGGCTTATCGCCTTCTTTATGGTTGAAAGTGCCAATGTGCATCTCATAAATCACCATATTGTCAAAGGCGGGCATGTGAAAATCTTGTTGATCCCAGAAAAAATCTTGCCCGCAAATCATCGCATGGCAAGTAGAACAGGTTACTTCTCTGGCATATGGATCGATCCTAAATAGTTCCTGTGAGCCGTTTATAATACGGTACTTATATCGTTGGCCCGCTTTGACGCCCGAAAGGTGTACAGACCAATAACCATTCTCCTCTCGAGAAAGGGGATGCGCCGTTTCAGACCAGTTGTTGAAATCTCCCGTTACAAGTACCTCATCTGCGTGGGGGGCCCATACCCGAAAGCTGGCCCCTTCAGCATCGAGAAACGCGCCTTGACCTTTTGATAACGTAGATTTATTATTCATAATCCTGACCCACCTTTAATTTATACTATGAAATAAATTTTTCAGAAAAGGCACATCACATAGCTTACTACTTTATTGTAATCACGCTATTTAACGTACCATAGGGATTAACTACATTTCCCTCGGCCTCGGGGTCGTTCATCCAGTTGCCGTCCACGATAAATTTATATTCGTGACGTCCGGCAGGTAAAGTCATCTTTTTTTTGAAGGAGCCGTCCTTGTTTTTGGTCATGGGCAGTTCCGAGGTCTTCCAGTGGTTAAAGCTGCCGGCCAGATAGGCGGTCATGGCCTTAAAGTTCGGATGAAAAACAAAAGTGACCTCCCCCTTTTTCCGTCCTTTCTTAATCATGGTATTATCCTTTCGCAAATTTATAATTTCTTATCAAATGATCTTTTCTTCATTTTACCAGAAACCAATGTATGCCAAAAGATGCTTATACAAAGCCCGGTTTTTTTCTTTATTTTGGGGCGTACCTGCTCTGGGAGTTGGAGGGGGGATCGACCAGGCTGATCAAAGTGTCGCCGGGGCCGGGCGCTATAGCCGTATCAGCAGTAAATACCTCTGATTGCCGCTCTAGGTCGATCAAAAACATCGGCACGACGGTTTCGCCGTAGTGTTTCTTTAGGGCCTCGTAGTCGAATTCTTCGGTTAATTTATTAACTTTAACTATGGCGCCTTGTCGGAAGCGTCGGGCCAAATACTCGAAGGTGATCTTCTCGCCGAAGAGTATTCTGCCGCGTAGTTCGGGATCGGTTTGGGGCCCGGCGGCGGCGGAACGACCTTCCGCCGCCAATTGATAGATGTCTTTGGTTTCGAAAACCCTGCGAAAGTGCACCGCCGCCAGCGTGTTCACATCTTCATTGTAGGTCATCGCTAGCAGCCTCCCCAGGCCGAATGCCTCAATCTGCTCGATCACTTTTTCCGAAAATACACTGCCATAAAATACCGGCAATCCCTCCATTCGGGCCGCATTGGCCTTGTCCCAGTTGGTATCCACCAGGGCCACTGCCATGTTTTCCTTTTTTAAGGCCTGGGCGATTTTTCGGGCCCAGGATTGAGCTCCGAGTATCAAAACTCCCTGCGGATGGGGTTGAGAAACACCCAGCCACCGGCCGGCCCAGGAGGCGGTCAGGCCGTAAAACCCCACCGTACCGATTATTACCAAAAAAGTCAAGGGCATCAAACGAGCCGCTTCGGTTTGACCGTCCTGGGTCAGCCGCAGGGCGAAAATCGAGGAGACCGCCGCCGCCACGATCCCTCGCGGCGCCATCCACGCGATAAAAAGCCGCTGCCGCCAGGTTAATTTTGACCTTACGGTGGATAAGGCCACCGATACCGGGCGTGCGATAAATATCAAGGTCGCCAAAAACAGCACACTGGGCAGGCCAATATGCACTAAATATTCCCTTTGCAAGCGCGCCGAGAGCACAATAAACAAAATCGAAATCAATAAGACCCGCAGATCCTCTTTAAAATGAACAATTCTTTCGATAGAGACCTTTTTCTGGTTGGCCAGGATCGCCCCCATGATGGTGACGGCAAACAATCCCGATTCGTCCTGCAGCAGATTGGCCGCCACATAAACTCCCAGCACCATCATTAGTACTATCACGTTTTGCAACAGGTCGGGCATCCAATATTTTTTCAATCCCAAATATAAAAGGGCCGCTCCGCTTGCTCCGATCAGGCCGCCGGCGGCGATGGTTTTAAGCAGGCTCAGCAAGGCAATGGAAAATCCCGGCTGATGACCGCCGGCGGATATAACCTCATACACCAAAACCGCCAGCATGGCACCGACCGGATCGATGATAATCCCTTCCCAGCGAACGATGGAGCCGATAGGGCTGCCTGGCCGCACATGACGCAGCAGGGGAATTATCACAGTGGGGCCAGTCACCACCAGAATTGCTCCTAAAAGAACCGCCAGGCCCAGCTCCAACTCTAATAACCAATACGCCGCCGCCGAAGCAATCAACCAACTTATTAGCGCCCCCACACTCACTAACGCCCAAACCACGCCCGCCATACCCCGCAGTTCAAAAATCTTCAAACTAAGCCCGCCCTCAAATAATATCACCGCCACCGACAGCGAAACAAACGGAAACAGCAATTCACCAAAAAGCGCATCTGAATCGATCAGGCCCGTGACCGGCCCGGCTAAAATTCCGAAAACCAATAGCAGCAAAATTGCCGGCAGGCGAAACCGCCAGGCTAAATATTGGGCCAGGATGCCCAGTATAACTATTCCAGCCAAACTTATTAAAACATACTGATGCATCGAATTTTCCTTTGAGCAATCTTTATGGTACGGCCTTTTAATTTATGAATTTTAGTATTCCCGGATATTATTATTGTCTCCGGATTTACTATACTATCCATGGTAAATCCTTTCCATCTTATATTATGTATGAATAAATCATTTATCTCTTAACTGATTCCATAAAAGACGTCGGATCGTAGCATCAATATCAGGAAAAGGGGCAATAAACGGTTTTGGTTTACCGACAGTTCCTTCGATTTTGACCACCGTCGCCCCGCGCTGAGTATTTGTTAGTATCCTGCCAGAAAAAAATAGGTTTAATCGAGTTTGATTGTTGTATTTTAATCATAAAGCATAGTGACTCCAGGCATTAGGCTATATGAACTAAATGGTCATCAAATCCATCACACAATATTGGGCGGACCAAATAAAATTTGTAAATTAAATATTTATAATTATTTATGGCTCACGGAGAGGTTTTAAATAAATTTCCATGTTAACTTTATTACAGCTTATTGGCTCATCATTCCAACCCTAATCAATAGAGGGTATTCTTGCAAGGGAGTTTTCATAAGTATGTATTCTTAAACGACTGGTTTCCATTTAAACCTTGATCTCTTTCTCTGAATATCTATAATACAAAGGCAAGTAATTGGATATTTTAAAATCGGGTTCAAGATAAGGATAAAATCCAGGGTTTAATTATTCAAAAATACGTGGAGGTGATTGTTATGGATTTAGTACCTATTCGAAGAAGAGCCGGTACTTCATTGGCAAGGTTGCAGGATGAAATGAATGATCTGTTTGGTAAGTTTTTTGACGACTGAGGTTTAGCTACGACAGAACGCGCCTGCTGGCCGGTCATAAATATCGCCGATAAAGAAGATGCCGTTGTCGTCAGTGCCGAGGTGCCGGGCTGTAAACCGGAGGATATTGAAATTTCGGTCCAGTGAAACACCATGACTATCAGCGGCGAAAAAAAGGAAAAAAACCGAAGAAAAAAAGGGAAACTATTATCATATGGAAAGCCGCTACGTCAGTTTTCGGCGGGATTTGGTTCTGCCGGCTGAAGTCAACTCGGACACGGTGCAAGCCAAGTGCCAAGAGAGGGTGCTCACGATTACACTACCGAAAGTAAAAAAGGCCAAAGCAAAACGTATTAAGGTGCAATCATAAATAGGTTGTATAAAACCTGGATTAAAGCCGCTTGCCGCCTGATTCGGTGGGTCGGGCGGCAGGCGGCAATTACTGTAAGGTAAACTTTAATCTATATCATTTATGCCTGAAGGTATGTGATGTTTTTTAGGGCCGAAGAACAACTATCCGATCAACAAATCCAATCCGGTCTGCGGTGGATTATTCGGGACGGGGTGACGACGCAGGCGATAGTAACGTTCACCAGCGGCGCTTTTTTGATTGCGTTTGCTTTGAAATTAGGGGCGTCAAATTTCGTAATCGGGCTGCTGTCGGCTATTGTTCCGTTATGCCAACTGCTGCAACTGCCGGCGATATTTTTAGTAGAAAAACTCCGAAGGCGACGAGCAATCTGCGTCATAGCAGCGGGATTGAGCCGAACCTGTTGGCTGTTTATCGCTTTGATTCCTTTTCTCTTTTCCTTTCACCTGGGTCTTTTTTTTGTGGTGACGGCCATCATTGTCAATTCGGCCTTGAATGCCTTCTCGGGATGCAGTTGGAACTCCTGGATGCGGGACCTGGTTCCCCAGGATATACTGGGTTCGTTTTTTTCTCATCGAATGCGGATTGCGATCGGCGCGGGAGTTGTCCTGAGCATGGCGGCGGCGGTTTATTTAGATCTTTGGAAAAAATTCTTACCCGTTCAGGAAATCTACAGTTATTCCCTTCTGTTTTTCTGCGGCTTTATAGCCGGGATGATCGGCGTCTATTTTATCTCGCGCATCCCTGAACCAAAGATGATGGTCCACACCGAAAAAAGAAGATGGACCAAAATGCTCCTTGAGCCGCTGGGGGACGATAATTTCCGAAAATTGATAATGTTTCTGGGCTCTTGGAATTTTGCGGTGAATCTGGCGGCGCCGTTTTTTATGGTCTATATGCTTAAACGGTTAAAACTGGAGATGTCTTTAATTATAGGTCTGATAGTTCTGAGTCAGATTGCCAACATTGCCTTTTTAAAAATCTGGGGCAAATTTACGGATAAATTCAGTAACAAATCGGTGTTGGTAGTTTGCGGCCCTCTATTTATATTCTCTATTTTGGGCTGGACCTTCACCACCATGCCCGAAAAATATTTTCTGACGTTGCCTTTGTTGATTATTATACACGTTTGTATGGGAATTTCTGCAGCGGGAGTTACGTTGGCCACGGGGAATATCGGGCTGAAGTTGGCTCCCCAAGGCAAGGCCACCGCTTATTTGGCTGCCAATACTATGATAAATTCATTAGCGGCAGGAATTGCTCCCATACTGGGAGGAAAGTTTGCCGATTTCTTCGCCGCCCGGCAGCTGGACTGGACCTTAAAATATACCAGTCCCACCCGCGAGATCAGTTTTCCCACCTTGAATCTGCAGCAATGGGATTTTTTCTTTGTTTTGGCCTTTATATTGGGCTTGTATTCCCTGCATAGGTTGTCTATAGTGAAAGAAATCGGGGAAGTGGAAGAAGAAATTGTCATGCAGGAATTGGTCACCGAAGTTAAACTCCAGGTCCGCACGATCTCGTCGGTGGCGGGCCTTCGGCATATGGTGAGCCTGCCGGTAATAATATTAAGTCGTTTGATGGTTAAAACGGAGGTGAATGATGCCCCGATTGATTAAAAAAAGCGGCAAAAAAGTCGGCACCGCCCCTGGCACCCTCTTGCATATCGGTGAACGAAGGGCTGAGTCCGTGCGAATCACCATAATTGATTACGACGAACAAACTTATCAAGAAAAAGAACTTACAAAGATTGAGGAATGTTTAACATTTAAAACCACTCCCACCACTACCTGGATTAATATTGACGGCCTGCATCAGGTAGAAATAATCGAAAAAATCGGCCAATTGTTTGACCTTCACCCTTTAATCCTGGAGGACATCTTAAATACCAACCAAAGACCCAAGATGGAGGAGTATGATAATTGCATTTTCGCCGTACTGAAAATGCTTACTTATGATGAACAGAACCGCCGCATCCGCACCGAACAAATCAGCCTGTTGCTGGGGCCAAATTACGTCATTTCATTTCAGGAAAGCATCGGTGACGTTTTCGGATCGGTCCGGGAAAGGATTAAAACCGGACGGATTCGCATCCGTAAGTCAGGTTCCGATTATCTGTTTTATGCCCTGACCGACAGCATTGTTGATCATTACTTTGTGGTACTGGAGAAACTGGCCGACAAAATCGAGTCGCTGCAAGAGCAGGTTGCCTCCGATCCGTCGGAAGTACTGCTGCATAATATCCACGAACTCAAACGCGAAATGATATATCTCCGCAAATCCGTCTGGCCGGTGCGGGAAATGATGAACGCCCTGATCCACATGGAATCCTCCCTGATTAAACAAACTACGGAAATCTATCTTAGAGATGTTTACGATCACGCCGTTCAGGTAATTGACACCACCGAGACCTACCGAGAGATGGTTGCCGGAATGCTCGACGTTTATCTATCCAGCATCAGTAACAAGATGAACGCGGTGATGAAAGTCCTTACCATCATCGCCACTATTTTTATTCCCCTGACGTTTATTGTAGGCATTTATGGCATGAATTTTGAGTTTATGCCGGAATTAAAATGGCTCTGGTCTTATCCTCTGGTATGGTTGATTATGGCCGTGGTGGCGATGATTATGTTAGTCTATTTTAAAAAAAAGAAATGGATTTAGATGTATAAATATAAACGCTTTCTGATTTCAATTAATTTAATTCCTCTGGATCGCACCGTGGTATAATATGCCGGCATGGTAAGCCGGTGGGCCCAACCGGTATCTACTTTCTGAGGGCATGTAGAAGAACACCCGGATATGCCTCATGCCATCCTCAAAAAGTTTCCTGAAATCATTCTATTTACAGAGAAATATATCCATCTGGATACCGCCATGATCTATGGGATTCGCTCTGATACTCATGATCTGGGTATGGAAGCCTCCGGCGCCGAAGCAGTGGCATACGGGGCGGCTGATTTTCGAACAGCTACGGGATGAATATGGCTACACCGGAGGTATTGGTCGGCCTTATCTCCAGTCCGTGCAGGATCGCTTGATACGTCGTTGCCATATTATCGAGTGTAACGGGTTAAGCGATCGCTTGAAGGACGCCAAGCGGCGTCAGAAGAAACGGGAAAAGGCAAATTAATCCGGGTTCAGATGGACACTTGACAAGGTGCATCAGGTACGGTAAGTATTGGCAGAGCGCTGCGGTTTTCGACCGCCCAGCGCCACACTTTTCCACTGACGTTTATAGCCGGCCAAATCCCCCCTAATACATTTTTTTACATATTTCACATCGACCTTCCCAATGTACGCACCGCCTCATCGAAGGATCGGGTCTGAGTATCTCCCGGACGTAGGCCCAATTGGATCTATCCCGTTTGAGCTGTTACCGCTGAGCCCTATAACCATTTCTTGTATGTTTAACTAATCGTCAAGAACCAATATTCCATAAGTAACCGTTCAAACTTCCTTTAGAGCGATAACTTATTTATCGCCCCTTTTTCATGTTGATATTATTAAACATACTAATATATCCACACCAGCTGCACCCTCACTGTCAATCGCCCTCTCACTATACATATCTTACTAAAAAATAAAGACTTACAAACATTTTTTTTATATCTTTTCAGTTTTTGTTTTTATGGTACAAGCTTTGTTTGATCAAATAGTAAATAAATTAGGTACATTGCAGCAAAATACCCTTGGAGTCAAATTTAAGTAAGGGAATGATATGAGTGAAATAGCGAGTGTCGGTTCGGTTGTTCCCGCCGCGTTGGGATCGGTAGGCGCCAATCCGAACATTAACGCATCGGGAGCTCCTTCCGGGGAGATAAGCTCTAGTTCTGCGCAGGTTGCTTTGTCAAGTCAATTCAGTCAGACAAGTATCCTGGCAAGCAATTATAGTTCCGGCTCTATAGCGCTAAGTGAGTTTGGAAACAAAATGATGGCTATCATTTTGGCCTTGATTGATTTCCTTTACGGCAATAAAGATGACGAGAATAAAAAACAAATTGGCCTGATGGCTTTAATGGCCCTTATCGGTAGTTCTCAGACCCAATCTTCCTCCTACCTACAGTTTTCCCAGTATTCTGTAACCAGTCAGTCATCTATTTCGAATACTCAGATGGTTCCGCCTTCTGCCGCCAGTTCCGCTTATAATCAAGGTGGTCCAGCTTATGCCGGAGGAGAAACAATTTCCGCGGTAGGCGACACAATTGACACGTCGGCTTGATAGGATGGGACGCCCCACCAGCGGATTAAGTAACTGGTATGAAAATTTACTGCTTGTAAAGATACGGTTAATCAATCTCATGGATTCTATCGCCCCGGGAACTACGCCTAGACGCTTTATTACCAAGATTGTTTTTGCTGCTTTAACAGCGGTTTTAATACCAGCCACAGGCACCTCCTTCGGGGCTGCAGGTTCATGGCCTCAGCAGAGTACTATATCTCAATCCTCTATGGCCGCAAAAGCCGTCGCAGAAACGAAACCAACATTGTCAGCAGGATCGGGGAATCGAAAACATCAACCAGGCGCGATTCCAAGTGTTCCCGGACCTGTCACACATAGAATAGTCGGATGGCGCTTAAAAGATCCTTCTTTTGAAGAAGTTGGTATTGATAAGATCCATACGCCGAATTTTAAATCGAGAGTTTTGTCATCCTTAGGATACAATCCATTCATAATTAGAACTCTGGCAGGTCAAATGGATGTCACGCCGGGCTTAGGCAAACGGCTTCAGTTGCGAATCAAATCTCATTTTCAGCCGGAGCAATCAAGAGATCAGTTGTGTGTGATTATTCCCAACCTGCCGGTCCAAAAGGAAATGGAAGATTATTTAAGAGATCGCGGCATTAAGATAATTAGGGTAATGAGCCCCAACAGCTACGTGGCTAAGGCAAACACCCAAAGCATTCTAAAACTACATGAAGATCCTTTAGTTCATTGGGTTGGTGAAATTCCATGGAATATGAAGATAGACCCGGTACTGGCGGAAAAATTTTCCCTGCCCAGGCTACAAAAGGCAGCGGCCCATATCTGTCCCGTGGAAGAAGGCAAAGTCTTGATAATACTTTATGATAAAGATGATAAGGCTAAAGTGCAGTCGGAACTGCAAACAGAAGGGCTGGCAATAGAACGTTATGATAAGAAAATAGGAGCATTTCTGTGCCAAGGTTGCGATTCGGATAATGCAGTAGATATCGCAAATATGCCGGAGGTAAGCTTTATGCAAGCTCCCCGGTTAATAAAGGCCTCTCTGGAGACTTCCGTAATTGTCGGAATGATTGATTGTGGGTTTGAAATCGATCACGCCGCTTTCATGGGGCGAAGTCCCTATCCGGTATTGTATGGGCGGGGATGGAATGTTTCAGGTGAAGGCGTTCCTGATGATGTATGGAATGACAATTCGTTAGGGCATGGAACCCATGTAGCCGGCATTATGTTAAGCCGATGGCATAATGTCAATCTGGACGGGATGGCGCCTCGAACCGGAGGAGACGATGACCACCGCTTCCGAGTCGTACGTTGTGGTCGAGACACAGGTGATCCTGTTATATTATATAATGTTGATCTAGCCATGAATACTCTTGCCGCCGACAATGGCGCCCTGGCGATCAATTGCAGCTGGGGCGCTAATGACAATACGGGCAGCGATTATATTTCCGTATTGGCGGATGCTTATGTCTGGGATAATCAGCAGATATATGTCGTAGCCGCCGGTAATAGCGGGACCGCTGCCGGCAGCATAAATAGTCCCGCCTCGGCTAAAAATGTAATCGCCGTAGGCAGCG
>Ga0111186_1015_pt1 | contig 26907 bp, 18 predicted proteins | sample DeeMarSWOR324_28_FD_80243 | JGI IMG/M metagenome (GOLD analysis project Ga0111186, IMG submission 80243) | Phycisphaerae bacterium SM23_30 | reverse complement strand
GGCCTGGCGTCGGTTCTGGCAGGAGCTGAAACAGAGGCAGTCGGGAATTTTGCGGGGATTACCGGATCTCGAGGATCGTGCATATAGCGTGATGGCGGGGGGAGACTTCGCCCTGATCAAGGCGGTGGAAGGATTCGAGGATTTCACCGATTTCGGCCGGTACCAGTTGCAGCAGGGGGGGGTGCAAAAGGGCGACGTGGTGGTGGCGATTACCGAAGGGGGCGAGACTTCGTTTGTGATCGGGACGGCCTGGGGCGGGCTGAAGGCGGGGGCGGAGGTGTTTTTTGTATATAACAATCAAAGCGAGGTATTGTGCCGGCATGTACAGCGTTCGCGAGAGGTGATCGAGGAGTCGAAGATAGTCAAGCTGGAGCTGACTACAGGTCCGATGGCGATAACCGGCTCGACCAGGATGCAGGCCACGACGGCGGAATTGCTGATGGTGGGGAGCGCGCTGGAGACGGCGCTGGTTGGTTTTTTAAAAGGGTATTTGTCGGCGACTGAATTTAAGAGACTGGGAATCAGCGAATGGTCGGCGGATCAATACCATCTATGTTTTGTCGATCTGTTGAAGCGATTGATGAGTTCATCGGCGGTGGATTCGTTGGCGCGGGCGACGCGGTTCGAGGAAGAAATTTATCGCCGACACGGTTTGATAACATATACCACGGATGAGTTTATGCTCGATGTGCTCACGGATACCACGGAACGTTCACCGACGTTTATGCTGCCGCCTTTTCGCAGGGATGATGATACCGTTTCGCCGCGTTCTTGGGCCTTTATAAAGAATCCTTATCGCAGCACGCGAGATGCTTGGTTTCGGATGCTGGGGCGGGCCCCGCGGGGTTTGGAATGGGGATCGACGGTATATGAACGGATGAAAGCGCCGCAGAAGTTGCAGGCGGACCCGCCGCGGCTGGGTAACAGCGAGATATATAAATTTCAGATTGGCAACGAGCCGGATCCAAACCGCACCGATGCGCCTGATTCGGCGCTGATGGCAATAGCCGTGGGCGAGCAAGCCGATGAGTTGATACGGGCGGGTTTGCAGAGATTCGGCGGCGGTTTTAAGAAGACGGCGGCCATTTATCTGGGAGCCGAGACATCAGATAAACAGACGGATGAGGTTTTTCCCGTTCTGTGTGAGCCGGCGGATTCGCCCCTGCAGCTTTGGCGTCACTTGGCGATTAAGCTGGTGTTGAATACCATTTCGACGGCCACTATGGCCCGGATGGGTCGAGTGATAGGAAACGCCATGATCTGGTTATCTCCAAGTAATAAAAAGCTCATTGACCGCGGTTCCCGGTTGATTTCTCAACTGACCGGCTGCGGTTATGATGAGGCGTGTATCTTATTGCATCAGGCCATGGAGGAGGTGGAGAAACGCTCGCGGGCGGCCGAAGAAGTTCCCTCGCCGGTGGCGCTGGCTATCGAGAGGAGAGGCTTAAAAGCAGTGAGTGAATAAGCCATCCGTATAGGCGGTTAACATGCCCACGCGCGCGAGCACGGCATCCGGCAACTGAATAGAAGGGATTGACGAACCCCTATTTTTACGCCGAGAGCTAATTTTAGTAAAGTAGGTATTTTTCTCTGATTTTCAGGAAGCGGTTCAGTTCGTCCTGCCAGTTGGATCGCAGGGTTTCCAGGGAAGATTGGGCGATGATGGCTTCACGGATGGAGGCGGAACCGCAGAGACGGTCGAAGTGGGCGATGCGCCATTCAAATTGTTGTGGATACATTTGATAGATGGTATTGACGATATTGATGCCGCACCAATAAGGTTCGAACCGATCCCGGTCGGTCAAGATGATTTTGATCCCGAAGCATCGTTGATTTCTATATTTTGAACCGTTGGGAGTATAGGAAGTCGGCTCAAATCGTATCCCGGCCGGATTTAGGTTGTTTAGTCGAGAGGCGAGTTTTTGGGCATCGATCCAGGGGGCGCCGAATAGCAGGAAGGGGGTGTCGGTGCCGCGTCCTTCGGAGATGTTGGTGCCCTCTAATAGACATATGCCGGGATAGACGGCAGCGGTTTCCACGTCAGGCATGTTGGGGGAGGTCTTGATGAATTTTAGCCCGGTTTGATCGTACCACAAAGTGCGTCGCCATCCTTCCAGGGGAATAACTTTCAGGTCGGCCTTAACCCCGTCTTTGAGCCATCCCTGGTCGTTGAACATTTGAGCCAGCTCTCCTACGGTCATGCCGTGGCGAACGGGAATCGGATGCAGACCCACGAAAGTAGAAAACTGAGGCTCGAGGATGTTGCCTTCGACCTGTCGGCCATTGATGGGGTTGGGACGATCCAGGACGACGAAGGTTTTTCCTTGTTCGGCGGCGGCTTCCAGGGCCAGCGACATGGTGGAGATATAGGTATAGAAGCGGGCGCCGATATCTTGAATGTCGAAGACCAGCACGTCGATGTCTTTGAGCATTTCGGGGGTGGGTTTTAGGTTTTTTCCGTAGAGGCTGTAAACGGGGATGTCGAATTCGGGTTCGTCAACGAGGTCGGTGGTGCGGCGGCCGCCTTCGACGCCGCGAATGCCGTGCTCCGGACCGAAGAGGGCGGTGACCGTTACGTCGGGCATATCGGCAAAGATGTCGGCGATGTATTGATCTGCGCGATTGTAGGCGGTGTGGTTGGTGATGATACCCAGGCGTTTGTTCTGGAAGATACTTTCATACGAACCAACCTGATCCAGGCCGGTTTTAACAAAGTCGGCACAACTGGAGATCAAGGTCATGAGGACGAGGATTATTGAGATTTTAATGATCTTCATAATATCTCCCTTCTTATGTTGTTCCAAACAAAGGTCCGGATCAGGCAAGGTCTGTAACGGTAATTATTATATCCGGATTTATTAACGAAGCATCTTCTTTTTGGAAATATTGCTTATACGTCTCTAAAGTGATACCAGCAGGGAGGTTACAAAAACAGGCGCTTGGATTCGTAGCTAAAACGCGGTCGAGGGTGATTTATAATCTTGTTGACTCCGACCGGCACCTTTTTGTAACATTTGTAAATATGGAGACTACGCATGTTCATATCATTTTTAGGAGTGGAGTATGAAATTTACGCGATGGTTAGCGGTTATTCCGGTGTTTTGGTTTGGCGCTGCCGTTTGGGCCCAGTCGGTCCCCCCAAAAGTTAATAAAGATAAATTAAACGAGATTGACGCGGTTGTCAAAGAGGAGATCGAAAAAGGCAATTTCCCCGGGGCGGTGGTGTGCGTGGGACAGGGCGATGAGGTTCTTTATCATAAAGCTTTTGGCAATGAGGTTATTGAACCCTACCGGGAACCCATGAGTAAAGATACTATATTTGACATGGCATCGGTGTCCAAGCCGATGGGTACGGCGACGTCGATAATGATCTTGTGGGATCGCAAAAAGATTAATTTGGATGACAAGGTGGGCAGGTATCTGCCGGAGTTTGCGGTGAAGGGCAAAGAGGACGTAAGAATTAAGCATCTTCTAACACATACTTCCGGTTTGCCGGCTTACACCAACGCCGCGGAATTAAAAAAGCAGTTTGGACAGCCCTGTCCGGATAAGGTGATCGAGAAGATATGCAGCTTTGAGGCGCTGGACAAACCCGGCGAGACGTTTCGTTACAGTTGTCTGGGTTATATTACCCTGGCGAAGATTGTGGAATTGGCGAGCGGCAAGGCGGTCGATCGGTTTGCCCGGGAAAACATTTTCCAGCCTCTGCAGATGGAGCATACTACTTATAATCCTCCTCAAGCCTGGGAGAAAGATATTGCCGCCACGCAGATTTTCGAGGAAAAACTTTTGCGCGGGTTCGTGCATGATCCTTTGGCACAGTTGAATGCAGGGATATCCGGCAATGCGGGGCTTTTCACCAACGCCCATGATCTGTCGATTTACTGCCGGATGATTTTAAACGGAGGCAGTTACCACCAAGTTAAAATCTTGAGTCCGGAGGCGGTTAAGTTATTGACCACGCCTCAATTGGAAAATCGGGCGTATGGTTTTGACGTGAGTTCCAGTTATTCCTGGATCAAGGGTGAACATGCCGCCGAGAAAAGTTTTTGTCACAGCGGCTATACGGGGACGTCGGTGGTCTGTGACCCGGCAAATAAGATATATGTTATTATCCTGACCAATCGGGCCCATCCGCATGATAAAGGCGATGTAAAACCAATTCGCAAGAAGATAGCGAATATGGTGTTTAAGGCATTGGAGAAGTGATCGACTATTTCTAAGGGTGATGAAATGAGTTACACGAGTGGTTTGAAGAGAGGTGTTTCGCGGCGGAAGTTTTTGGCAGGGACTATTAAAGGGGCGGCGGCAGCGCCGGTTCTTTTGGGGGGTCTGACGTCCTGTAAGAGTGCAAATCAAATAAAGGGTTCGGGGAAAGTAAAGTCACAACAGTTGGAGGAGATAATTAACCGTCGGTTCCGGCGGGAAAAAATCGCGCATCTTCCCACGCCGCTGGAGAAGCTGGACGTTCTGACCGCCGAACTGGGCGGGCCTCAATTGTATGTTAAAAGAGACGATCAGACCGGTTTGGCCTTTGGGGGCAATAAGACGCGGAAACTGGAATTTATCATTGCGGACGCCCTTGACAAAAAAGCGGAGGTGATTATCACCTGGGGCGGGGAGCAGTCCAACTGGTGTCGGCAGACGGTGGCGGCGGCCCGGATGTTCGGCATAAAACCGGTCCTGGTGCTTTCCCAGAAAGAGGCCGGGGCGGTGAAATACGACGGTAATTTGTTTTTGGATGCCCTTTTGGGCGCGGACATCAGGTTTGTGGCGCCGGGCACGGACCGATCCAGAATTACCGAGGACGTCACTGAGGAGATGCGGGCCCAGGGGCATAATCCTTATGTAGTGGCGGTGGGCGGTTCAAGCGTGGGGGGGTCTATGACCGAGCCGATCGGGGCAGTGAGTTATACCGGCGCTTTCTTAGAGACTTATAACCAGGCTCAAGAGATGAGTATTAAGGTTGACTACCTTGTTCACGCGAGCGGTTCGGGGGGGACGCAGTCAGGTTTGGTGGTGGGGGCCAGGGCCGCGGCGCCGGAGGTTAAGGTGGTGGGGATCAGCGTGGGAGGGGCCAAAGCGGCGAGCCAGAGAAACATAACAGAGATTTCCCGGGGGGTGTTTGAAGCTTTGGGATTGGAGATGACCATTTCGCCGGAGGAGATTATTGTATTTGATGACTATGTGGGAGAGGGTTACGGTGTTCTGAACCAGGAGATTGCCGATGCCATCCGTTTGACGGCCCGGAAGGAAGGGATTCTACTGGATCCCGTTTATACGGGTAAAGCCATGGCGGGATTGATGGATTTGATTAAGCAGGGATACTTCAAGAAGGATGATAACGTGATTTTCATGCATACGGGAGGAACGCCGGCTTTGTTTGCCTATAAAGAGCAGCTTCTGGAGATGATAAAGTGAGCGTAACCTTCAAGGAGTCGGTTCTTATTTGATATTGGTAGTTGGTTGATTGTCCCAACGAAGATTAAGAGTTTTTATAAGGAGGTAATCATGTCTCGAAAAAACAGATTTTGGATTGATGTGACGGTTGTTTTGTTTTTTATCCCACTGGTTTCGGTGGTTTCGGCGCAGGAAAAGTTTACCATCGAGCAGATATTAAGTGCGCCGTTTGTGACGGAGCTGGTCTCGGCTAAAGATGTCGATCGGATAGCCTGGATGGAGTTTCAGATGGGCAGGCGTAATGTGTTCACGGCGGCGGGGCCGGATTTCAAGCCGACGCGTTTGACCTATTGGTACGAGGATGACGGGACCGATATGTCGAGCCTGCGGATTTCGGACGACGGTGTGGTGGTGGTATTCGTTCGAGGGCACACTCCGAATCGGGACGGCTGGATTGCCAATCCCAGCAGTTTTCCCGAGGGGGCCGATCGGGCCATCTGGGCGGTAAAGACCGGCGGCGGCGCTCCTCCCTGGCGGGTGATCGAAGGCAGCGGGCCGATGCTGTCGCCGAACGGAAAATGGATTCTTGTTCAGGATGGCGGCGAGATATATGAAGTGCCGGTGGAATTTCGTTCGAGCGGAACCTTTGCAAAGTGCGGTTTGAAGCCGCTCTTTCGGACGCATGGCAGCAATTCCAATTATCGCTGGTCGCCTGACAGCACCAAAATCGCTTTTGTGAGTAATCGTGACGATCACAGTTTTATTGGGATTTATGATCATGAGACCCGCAAAATATCTTATGTAGCGCCTGGTGTGGACAGAGATACCAGTTGCTCCTGGTCGGACGACGGTAAAAGAATAGCTTTCATTCGTCGGCCCGGCTCAACCTTTTCACAGATTATTTCTTCTGCCGGACAGGGCACCACCGGCAGAGGAACTACCGGCCGGGGATTTCGCATCGGCCAAACCGTCACAACCCGTACCCAAACGCAAATGGTGTCCGGTCCGGGATTTCGGCAGGCGCGCTTCAAGGACGGCCATACGCTGACCTTCTGGGTGGCGGACCTGGAAACAGGTAAGGCGCATAAATTCTGGCATAATCCCGAGGATCGAACCTTTGGTAACATTCGCAGTTTTGAATGGGCCGGAGACAGCGTCATTTTTCAACTGGAACGCAACAACTGGCGACATTACTATTCGGTTCAGATCGATGGCGATCCGGATGCCATTCCGGTAGATATAACACCGGGAGAGGGACTGGCGGAGTTTACAGGATTATCCAAGGACGGCATGTATTTGTATTACTGCACCAATGTGGGTGATATCGATCGGCGACATCTTTGGAAGACACCGACGTCGGGCGGCAGGTCCGTGCAACTAACAAAGGGTGACGGCATTGAAACCTCGCCTGCTGCTTTGGCTTCGGGCGATAAGATGGCGGTGATTTATTCCGACGCCAAGCGACAGCTCTCGGTGGCCTTGGTGGATGCTGAGGGGGGGGAGGCTGAAATTATCGCTCCAAAAGTGCCTCCTGGATTTCCGCTGGAGGAGCAGGTGGTTCCCGAAAATGTTATGCTCACGGCCGAGGACGGTCTGCAGTTTAACAATCAGGTATTTGTGCCGAAAGACATAGGGCGGGGCGAGCGGCGGCCGGCGCTTTTGTTTATGCACGGCGGTCCGATGCGGCAGATGCTTTTGGGGTATCATTACATGTATTTCTATAACATGGCCTATGCCATCAACCAGTACTTCTGCAATCGGGGCTATGTGGTGATGTCGGTTAATTACCGTACCGGTATCGGGTACGGTCAAAAATTTAGAAATGCCCCCAATTGCGGTGCGCGGGGCTCGGCCGAATATCAGGATATTCTGGCGGCGGGTAAATACCTGCAATCCCGGCCGGATGTGGATCCTGAACGTGTGGGTTTGTGGGGGCTTTCCTACGGCGGCATTTTAACGGCCATGGGTCTTTCGCGGAATTCCGAGGTATTTGCCGCGGGCGTGGATATCGCCGGGGTACATCTGCGGGGCAGTTCTCTAGATCCGGAGAATCTTTCCTTCCAGTCATCGGCGGTGGCCACGATCGATAATTGGACCTCGCCGGTACTGCTGGTGCACGGCGACGACGATCGCAATGTGAATTTTTCCCAGACAACAGGGCTGGTGCAGCTTCTGCGGGCGCGAGATATTCATTATGAGCTGATTGTTTTCCCGGACGAGGTGCACGATTTTCTGGTGTTTGATAAATGGTTGATTACCTTTAACGCGGCGGATGATTTCTTCCGCAGATTTTTGATGGAGAAATAGTTTCCACGAATAACAGGAGGCATCAATGGCGGGCTAAGAGCCCGCTCTAAAACTATAACTTTCCCGTCGGTGGCGTCGGGGATTTAAGATCGATATGGTTTTTAGCCGGCCTGGTTATAAATCTCGCTCCAGGGCGGTACCTCGCGGGTAGCGACCTCAAAGATCGAACCCATTTTAAGCCACTCCGAGGAAATCGTATCAAAACTTTCGGGAAATGCTTGCGGAGTTATACCGAACAGATTTGTTGCCTTAACCATTATCTCCAGAGCTTTGCGGGGAGGGATGCGTCTCTGGGTGAGAATCATTGATATAGCTCTGGACCACTGTAATATGCGGGCCAACTCCCGCTGGGGGGACGCCGGGGGCAGGCTTTCCTGATTTGTCAGGGAATCCTGATAATGCACCGCCTGGCAGAAAAAATCAGGCAGATTCCATTCGGCCATCATTTTGGCGGCTAACTCGTTGTGGTCCATGTAAAACATTTTCCGCTCCTGGTCCAATAAACTCACGAAACCCTTGCCCCGGGCGGACTGGAGCACTTCAGCGTATTTTGTGGGATATGCGGCGGCAAAAGCGAGCCGGCCGATCTGACAGAGCAGGCCGGCGGTAAATGCCACTTCTGCATCAATAATTTGACCTCTTTCACGGGCCAAATACCAGGCGGCCACGGAGCGGGCGACCGATTCGGACCAGAAGCCCTCATAGTCAAATTCTTTGCATGGCCCTTTCTTGGTTTGGGAGACCAGCGAGACCCCCAGGGCCACGTGGCCCAGCATCTTCATTCCCAGGCGGACAAACGCATTTTTCAAGGAGTAGATGCGGACCTGCGAGCGGTAAAAGGCGGAATTGGCCAATTGCATAACCCGGGAGGCGATGGCGGGGTCTTTTTCCACCACTCTTTTGAGTTTGGCATAATCGACGTCTTTGTCATGGGCCAAGCGGTAGATTTCCAAGGCCGTTATATCCGGCGAAGGCAATTTTCTGGTTCTCTTGATCTCTTTATAGATTTGCTGTTTTTTGTCTTCCAGGGGGGTATCGTCGGAATGATGAGGATTGGTTTTTAGGGATCGATTAACCTTTTTAGGCGCCATGAGTCGGCCTTCCTTATGCAAACTGTAAAGTGAGACTATATTTTTTTTATCTTATCGGCGGAAAGCGGCCTCTTAAAAAGGTCCGAAAAAATCAACTCTGCAAATAACAAGGAGGTAGAGAGTTTCTATGAATAAATTTCTGATGGTCTATCGTTCTGAGGTCCCCGGTGAGCATGAAACGACCGATAATTTTTGTAACAATTTCACCTCCCTTTAGAGCACGCTAATTTATCACAATTGGTATTATACTTCAGGCGGGTAAACTCGCCGCCAAAGACGGCGTCAATAAGAAACGAACGGGTTAATATGCTCTGTAGGTTAATGCGGGGATCTTCGAGGTCGGACACCAGGTACCGGTCCAGGTGATCGGCGTCGTATTTCATCCAGGCAGCGCGGAGTCGCTTCGATTCTAGGGCTAGATCTTTGTGCATAATGTCTCCTGAGACAAAGAATAACAATATTTACGCCGGAATTGAAGGTTGTTTTTTTCGTTAAATTTTGATAATATATGGTTGGAGTTTACAGGCTGTGGAATCTTGTGGTTCTTAAAAGGAGCAAATTCATGGGTAAACCGATAATAACAGGAAAATGGTTTAGCATATTGATAATCACTCTCTTTACAACTATAAATCTGCAGGCGCAGCAGAATTGGCCGTCGCTTCGGGGGGCTCAAGGAAAAGGGATCGCCGAAGGCTTTGCCACGCCGGTCAAGTGGGACATCGAGAAATCGGAAAACGTCCTCTGGAAGGTTCCCATAGCCGGTCTGGCGCATTCCAGTCCTATTATATGGGGTGATCGCATATTTGTAGTCACTGCGGTTTATAGCAAGGGGGAACAAAGTTTGAGGGTAGGTCTCTACGGCAGCGGCAACGCGGCTAAAGAAGACGGGCCTTTTTCCTGGCATGTAATATGCATTGAAAAAAAGAGCGGAAAGGTTCTCTGGGACAAAACCGCACATGCGGGGATTCCCAAGATTAAGCGTCATACCAAGAACAGTCATGCCAGCGGCACGCCCTGCACGGACGGCAGGTGCGTGATAGCCTATTTTGAATCGGAGGGTCTGTATTGTTACGATTTTGAGGGGAATCTGGTGTGGAAGAAGGATATGGGGGTGGTTAATAAGGGCGCTTTTGACATGCCTTCGCTGCAATGGGGAGGCGGGTCTTCGACGATGATTCACGAGGGAATGCTATTGCTGCAATGTGACACCCTTGATGAAGATTATCTGGCGGCGTATAACGTTGAGAACGGTGCCGAGATCTGGAAGACCAAAAGAGACGATAATCCGACCTGGAGCACCCCGACGGTTTACACGGGTAAGGAGCATTCTCAGGTTATTATTAACGGATATAAACACATCTGCGGTTATTATATTAAGACAGGCAGGGAGATATGGAAGCTAACGGGCGGAGGAGACATACCGGTGCCCCGGCCCGTTGTGTGGGAGGATTTGATTTTTATCACCAACGCCCACGGGCGGATGTCGCCGATTTACGCGATAAAATTGTCTGCTAAAGGCGACATCTCATTGCCGGGGCAGGAAACAACCAATGAATATATTCCCTGGAGTATCAGAAGAGGCGGCAACTATATGACCACGCCGATTGTTTATAAGGATTTTCTATATTGCTGTAACGATCGGGGGCAACTGAGTTGTTTCGAGCCGAAGACGGGTAAATTGATATACCGGGAGCAGTTGCCGGTGCAGCGCGGTTTTGGTTTTTCGGCATCGCCGGTGGCGGCCGACGGTAAGCTCTACTTTACCAGTGAAACAGGCGAGGTATCTGTGGTGAAGGCGGGGATGGAATTTGAAGTTTTGCATAAGAACGAGATGGGCGAGATTTGCATGGGTACACCGGCGATTTCAGAAGGAGTACTGTATTTTCGAACACGAAATCACCTTACAGCTATCGGCGCCGGCAAGTAAAACCGTATTGCCGCTGCAACAGTCATTGTCGTACTGGTTTAGATTTCCCTTTGCCGCTTACTTTGGATTAATTTTTGAAGAACGGAAAGAGCATTTTCAGTTCCTCGGCGGAAGGTTGCCGGCCGTATTCACATAATTCGAATGCCTCGGCATAGCGCACCTTTTGGGCTTTTTCCGGGCCGTACAATTCGATTAATTTGTTGCGATATTTGTTGGCCACCGACTCAGCGCGCCGGGCAAAGCGGCGCGTGACGACCAGTTTGCGCGCGGCTCGGCCGGCAGGGTCCGTGGGGATGGGTTCCACGCGCTCGAAGTTACCGGTGGCCCAAAGCGATTCGATCTGTGATTCAAGCTGCCAGAGTGCTTCTGCCTTTTGTTCGAAAACCTCGTCAATGGCCACTACTATATCCGGCTCAAAGGGGTTGGGCTTTTGAAAATTATCCGAGAGATAAAGAAAAACCGGGTTTTGGGCTAACTGGGGCACGTCGGGGCAAAAGGAAGAAACGGTGACCATAAAGGCGGCGTCCTGCATCAAGACGCCGGTGTATCGATGGTCCGGATGGTAGTCGTTGAGGCGATGTCCCATGACGATGTCGGCTTTCCATTGCCTGATCAGCCTGACGAAGGTTTTACGGTTTTGAAGGGTGGGCATGAGTTCGCCGTCGTGGATGTCGAGCACTTCGGTATCGGCGCCGAGGATTTTATCGGCGCGTTTGACTTCTGCGGTGCGGCGTTTGGCGAGGGGGCCGCCGGCCATGACGGCATGGCCGATATCACCATTGGTAGTCGAGACGAATTTGACGTGATGTCCCTGTTGCGCCCACAAGGCTGCGGCGCCGCCGGCCTTGATTTCCCCATCGTCCGGGTGGGCGCCGAACACGATGATGCGCAATTTGTCGTCATCGGGGGGGGTCGCAGCCTGATTGCCGGTAGGGAATTGGACGTTAAGGTTTTGTGATAAGCCTAATACTAATCCCGTCGCCCCTAACATCAAAATCATAACAAGCAATATCTTCTTCATAATTTAACTCCTTACACTTTGAAGAACATTTTCTTTTTATAGAGGAGCCAGAGAAACAGCCATTTGGCCGCGAAGGCGCCCAATGCCAACGACACATCTTTAAACATGCCAGCGTACTGCGACACTCCACCGATGAAATAATCGGCGGCTATATCGAACCTGATGAAGCGGGGGACGAAGAAGATAACGATTGGGTTCATGCCGATGACGATAAAGAAAAAGGCCCCCTTTTTAAAGCCTTTAACATCGACCAGCCAGTAAAACATCCCGAGCAGCAGCAAGCTCCAGCCCCCGGCCACCAGGACATAGGAACTGGTCCAGATCACTTTGACGACGGGGAACTGCAAACCCCAGAGGTATCCGGCTGTCAGGCTGACGAGGCCGGCGGCCAGCAGGACCTGCGCCTTACGATGGGGGTTGTTATTGCTGCGGAGCCAATGACCGGCCAAGACTCCCATCAACACGGTGCCCACTGCCGGCAGCGTCGAAAGAATCCCCTCATTGTCGCCATAGCCATAATACTGCGGAAGTATATGACCGGGCAACAGAAGTTGATCGATATAAGACGGCAGGCAAGCTTCTGCGGTTATCTTCCATGCTTCCTGGCCCGGAAGGAAAGTCCACGACATCAGAGCGACCCAATACAATAACAAGATTGTTCCGAAAATTATCGCCTGGGCGCGGATGGAGGTATGAAGTACGATTAAGGCGGCGATGCCGTAACAGATGCCAATTCGTTGCAAGACTCCCGCGTAGCGAAATTTATCGAAATTTAATTCCAGAAGCCCGTTCATTATCAGGCCTAATAAAATCAGGACGGCGGTGCGCTGGAAGATTTTCAGGTGGATTTGAGATTTGCGGTGGCCCTTTTCAATGCGTCGGGTTAGAGAAAACGGCAACACCGCTCCCACGATAAAGAGAAACAGGGGAAAGATTAAATCCTCGAAACGAAACCCATCCCATTTCACATGCGTAAGTTGTCGCTGGATAAACTCGGTCCAGGGACGACCGTAGATCGGGTGCAGTTTAGAAAGAACCGCGCCCCCTCCCATGATCCAGAACATGTCAAAACCCCGCAGGGCATCGATGGAGGCCACCCGACTTTGCGGTATGGTTAGTGGTTGGCGGTCTGACATCCGTATTCAACTCCATCAAGGCTTTTTAGGACCATTTTGTCCTTTTCGCATCATATTATTTGTTTTGGAGAATCCGATGATATAGCTGGATGTTAAGCAACGCCATCGAATTTTTCCGATGTTATTTATTAACTTAGGCATGCCAAAGGTAAATTTTACTAAAGTCCGGTTATTAATTATCGTCAATAGTCGCATCAAGCGCCACAAGGGTGCGGGAACTTTCATTTCCCGTACGGTCCACGGCGGAGACGGCGATCCGGGTCACCTGCTGTTTGGCGGCCGTATAGGTGTGGTCATGGCGATTGAGTATTTCATACCGCCATCTTCCTCCTTGCTTGGTATAGACCACCCAGCGAAAGACTTCTGCTTCGTTATCGTGCCCCAAGCTGATTGCCAGCTCATCATCTTGAACCTTAATCTCGACCTGCGGCGGCGCCGGCGGCTTATTATCCAGCCAGGGCGAGGGAGGCACCAGGGCTTGCTCTTTATAAGGCCCGGCTTTAAGAGCGTCGCTGACTCCATGGCGATTACGGAGCAGCGTTTTCATGCTGAAATGGACGTGGCCGGGACTTTCCGGAAGAAACCCGCGAATTATCATAATCTGGTTAATGTTTTCATCGGCGCCGTATTCATTTATACCTCGGCCGGTATTAATGCCGGGCCAAAAGTTGCGGTTTTTCTTGTTTTCCTGAGCCCACCATCCTAAAAGCACCGGGAAACTCTGCGGAATCTGATTGACGGGCCAATAAAGCTGTGGCGTCCAGTAATCGACCCAGCCCTTGTTAAACCAGAGTTTCGCATCGGCATAGAGGACGTCGTATTGATCGAGTCCCTGAATGGATTCCGGATAGCCGGGCCGCCAGATGCCAAACGGGCTCAGGCCGAATTTGACGTGGCGTTTTTCCTTTTTAATCGCTTGGTACAGTCGGCGGATAAACCTGTTGACCGCATCGCGACGCCAGTCATTGCGGGGGAGCTTACCCCCTTTATCTTTATAATCCCGCCAGGTATCGTCGTCGGGGAAATCTCGGCCGCCGTTGTAGTCACGGTAGGGGTAGAAGTAGTCGTCGAAGTGGATGCCGTCCACGTCATAGCGTCGAACCACATCCATGACTACATCGATTGAATAATCCTGCGTTTCTTTTAAGGCCGGATCGAGCCAGTAATATCCGCCTTGAAGGGCCTTTACAATTTCGGGATGCCTTCTGACCGCGGAAGTGTCCGTAACCTTGCCGCCGGAAGGATGATGGGCCCGATAAGGATTGAACCAGGCATGCAGTTCCATACCGCGGTTATGAGCCTGTTCGATCCAGAATTCCAGCGGATCATAATAGGGTTCCGGCGCCTTTCCCTGTTGGCCCGTTAAATAAAAAGACCAGGGTTCTATTTCGCTGGCATACAGTGCGTCGCACTGAGGGCGAACCTGGAAAACAATGGCGTTCAGATGGAGCTCGCCTGCGGCATCAAGAATTTCAAGGGCCTGGCGTTTCTGCTCAGCAGTGGTTAAGCCGGGCTTGCTCGGCCAGTCGATGTTGGCGGCGGTAGCCACCCAGGCCGCTCGAAATTCGCGGGCTACGGCCGGAATTTCATCTGTGGTCTTTATTGAAGCTGTCGGTTGCAATACGGCGCAGCCGCCGTTAATGGTAATTAAGCCGCAAAAAATTAAAAACTTTAATCCCTTCACTCTGCGCATCGTAAAACTCCTTTATCCTGAATTAAAACTCCCCCTCGATGCCCAGTCCGGGAGCCTCGGGAAGAATTAATTTTCCCTTTTGTACGGTAACACCCTTAAACGGATCGTTGGATATAAGAAGATTTCCGTCCAGATCCGCCCAGTCAACCAGGGGGCTGATATGAGCCGCCGCCGTTATGGCGCAGCTGCTTTCCACCATGCACCCTAACATAATTTTCATCCCCAGCGAACGCGCCATGCCGATCATTCGCAGCGCTTCCTGGATGCCGCCGCTTTTCATAAGCTTAATGTTGATGCCGTCATAAGCCGGAGCCAAGGGTGGGATATTGGCGGCGTTTTTAACCGCTTCGTCGGCCACAATGGGTATATTAATCCGTTCCCGCAGCCAACGGGTCTCTGCCAGCAGGGCCGCCGGCAGGGGCTGTTCGATGAATTCCACATTCATGGATTCGAGCCATTTAATTTTTTCCAGCGCCTCTTGCTTGGTTTTCCAGCCTTCATTGGCATCAACGCATAACGGTTTGTCGGTTGCCTCGCGCACGGCCTTAATGATCTCTTCGTCATTACCCGTGCCGACTTTGATTTTTAATTTAGGGTATTCTTTAGCTTCCCGAATTTTCTGCTGCATTTTTTCTGGAGTGTCGATACCAATCGAAAACGTGGTGAAGGGTGTTTTTGTTTTATCGAGGCCGAAATATTTATGAAGCGGGATTTGCAGCTTTTTGGTTATCCAGTCGAAAACAGCTATGTCCAGGGCACATTTAGCCGCGGTCTGTTCCGGGACTAAATTTTTAACGGCATACCCTAAATCAACAAAATGCCAGGGATCGTACTTCTCAAATAACGGTTCGGCCTTTTGTATCGTTTCGATCGTGGATTCCGGAGTTTCATTATACCTGACACTGGGCGCCGCTTCCCCGATGCCAAAAACACCATCTTTCTCGAAACGCACAAAAACGTTATGTTTTACATCATCAGAACCGCGCGATATGGTCCAGGTGTGAACCAGATTTAACTCCCTTACCTTGTATTGCAAATTGATTTCTCCTTAGTTTCTACCGGAACTTTTAAACACCTGGCCTTTGGCGCCCGGTTGCAGCAGGTCTTTTAGAGCTTGCCGCAGGGCGCCCATGAAATTGGGGCCCGGGTCGGATTTTACCGTGCGATAGTCGGGGTCGTTTTCATGGAAGAACTTATAGCCGGGATGAGAGGATTCTTCGAGTTGGCGGTATTCCGAATGGCCGATAAGGATTTCGATGCCGGGGTATTTATGTTTGAGATAATGGATAAGCTTGATGTTAGCTTTCAACTGCGCCAAAGTGAGTCGATGGTCGTCTTGTGGTTCGCCTTTCAGGGCGGCTTCGGAGATATCGCCCCGCGCCACATTTTCAAACCCGATGGCGCAGTGATTCAGGCCTATGCAGTGCCGGGCGAAATAATTATCCGGCTGAATTTCGTAAATCGTGCCGTCTCGATCCACCACGAATTGTACTCCCACGTTAACAGCGCCGGCGGCATTCAGGTAAGGCCTACCTCCCAGCGTCTCCGGCTTAAAGGTGTTAAACGCCCCTTGCAGGGTGGTGCCGGCGGTATAATGTACCACGATTACTTTGGGATCAAACTCCAATCCCGGGAACTGGGGCGAGCCGAAGGCTTCTTTGTAATACTCACTGTAATGCAGCTCGGCGTATTCTTTGATAAGCTTAGTACGCGACGGCGTAAATTCAATCTTAAAGCTATGTTTAATCTCCGGCAGTTCTGCGACCAGTTTTTTACGTTCGTCGTGGATGAATCGGGACAGATCGGCAATCGCCTCTTTTCCCGCATCACCGTCCTCCAGACCATCAGTTAAAATGGTTAAGTACCAAGTTCCGAAAGGGGCATACACGATCCCCGTATCGTTTCGCGCGCCTGTTACTTCGCCGGTTTTGTGGGCCACTTTAACATCTTCCGGCAGCTTGCCTGGAATCATCTTGTTGAATTTTTGTCCCAGGAGAATTTCGCGCATTTCTGCGCAGGATGCCGGAGATGCCGCCCGGTCTCGATCAATTGCTTCATCGAGCACATTTAAATCATATGCCGTCATCCGATTCGACAATCCCGCCCGGTAGGCCGGCGTATCCTGCACTCCTCTCAGGACGTAACCGGTATTGGCTCCCAGAGTCCGCATCGTGGAATTAATTTCCCGGTAGCCGCACTTGGCGAGCAATAGATTGGCGGCCAAGTTGTCGCTCACGATGATCATCTGCTCGGTGAGTTTCCGAATGGTTACTTCCTTATGCAGCATCGTACTCAGGTATTCTCCGGCATCACACACAAAGGTGGTATCCTCCAGAAAACTCTGACATACCGGGTCAACCAGCATCTTGTCCTCGAGAGAAAAAGCTCCCTGCTCCGCCTGGCGAAATACTTCGATCATCACGGGAACCTTCATCGTGCTGGCCGCATGGAAGCGCTCGTTAGCCCGGTATTCGACCTGCAGCGGATAATCCTTGTCCTTGAAGGCCAGTCCAATTTGGCAATTCAGTGCCTTCTCCTTGGCCCGGACCTGTTCCCATACTTTTACCTCGAACGTTCCATAAGGATCGGCGGTGTTGACTTGAGACAGAATCGCTGGCGTGTCCTGCCCGGCAGCCACCCCCATACCTGCCCATAAAAGTGCCGCAAAAGGTATGATTTTCATCCATTTCGAATATCCTGACATGTAGGTAAAATTCCTTTCTATTTAAAATGCCGGTTATTTTTTATTTATCAAATCTGCTGGCGGGCTATCCCACTGAGCCGTTATAGTATATGGTATTCCATTGAGGACTTTGAGATTACCGGTATAATCCTGCCCCCAGAATTCCGGCCTGGCAATAACTGTGCTGTATCCTTTAACGCTAATGTACCATGTGCCTGTCGTGGGATTATCTATAGTAAGCGTCTCGTTCGGACTCGAGCTGTTAAACGCCTCGATTACATCGGCTTGGCCCTTAAACGCAAAGTCGCCGCGCCGCGCGAAAAGATCAAGATCGTGAACGTTATCGCCTTGAAGAGTAATAGTTAACTGCGAAGTTTTAGGTGGTATTTCCACCGTGAAATGATGATATTGCTTGTCGCCTATTTTCTCATGTCCGGCGGTTTCGTTGTCATTCATAGTCCGTTTGATGTTATTTTGCAATGATGCTTTGATGCGGGGCAGGCCGTTCCCGTCCAGCGCGTACCGCACCAGGGCCGCCATCAGGTCGCGCCGCTCGCCCGAGGCCACGCTTTCCGGGTGTGAACCGATTAGGGAGAGGCGCCCGGTCCGGGCATTTTCCTTGAAGGCCAGACAGCTTACCTTGCCGTCGGTGAGATGTCCCGGATTGTCATGGTACATTAATACCTCGCTTTTTTCGCACCAGTAATCCGGATCGTTTTCGATGGCGTAGCTGCCCATGTTGTGACGCAGTTCAGCCACGTAATTGTCGCCGCCGAAGTTGTAATATTTAAGCAAAGGCGAATCCGCAGGAATGATATGGTTAAGATAGTGGTTTCCCGAAATGCCGGAATAATGGCATTTCGCCGGCCAGAGGTGCAGATAGGTCGGATAAGGCGAGGGCTTGAAATCACTTCGACATAAAGAGGAGATGGAAAAACCGGCACAGGTGCCCACATAGCTGCCGCCGCCGGCGACAAAGTCCCGAAACCGCTGCCGTCCTTCTTCTCCCAACGATTCCCCATGCGTAAAGGAGCTGCCTCCCCGGACATGAACGCAGCGAAAGCGCGGCGCTTGGTCCGGGTACAGCAGACGTCCATTGTCATCGCATTCGCTGCCCGCGAAAACCTGCGACTGTATCTCGTAATCCAGAACCGTCAGGTTTTGATTGGGAAGCGCGATGTATTCCAGGGTAAGTCCCAGATATTCGGCCACCGGCAGGGTTTTACTGGCGGTTAAGCCGATTCCTCCATCCATTAAAATATCCTTATAATAGCCCTCCTGAGCCCAGGTTGAACTGGTTAGTATGAGTATGATCATCCCTGCTCGCAATAATCCCTTCCAGAATTTGTATTGGCTTTGCTGGTGGGTGCCAGTCGGCAGGAGCAGGGGCGGACGGGCAGACTTTTCGGTTTTCATGGTATTATCTCCAACCTGAATTGACCTTTCAAAGCTCTTCCAGTCGTATATTACGGTATTTAACCACCGACCGTTCGTCGTGGTTCTGCAGGCCGAGGTAGCCGCGCAGGGAACGGGTCTGCTGAGTGTCAATAACTTTTTCATGGTTCATTTCCACCCTGATCCCGGGGCCCCGGGCAATAATAGTAACAGTATTCCACTGATCGGCAGGCCGCACCAGCACCTTGCTGGGGGCCAACAGGCGATAAATGGAAGAAGCGCTTGTTTCGGAGGATTCCTGACCATGCCCATCAACGATCTGCAGTTCGTAACCGGTGGCGGAAGGATTCTTCTCGGCGGCCGAGCGGAAGAAGACTCCGCTGTTGCCTTTTTCGTTTATCGAGTACTGCAATTCCAGACGGAAATCACCGTACTGTTTTTCCGAGCGCAGCCAGGAACCGGCTTTTTCCGGATCCAGCGACCAGTCGCGACCATTACGACCAATTAAAATCCCGTCTTTCACCTCCCAATCGCCCCCACCTATTTTTATCCAGCCGTCGAGATTCCGGCCGTTGAAAATGGGTTGGATAAGAATTTCCTGCCGGTAAATTTTCTCCAGCAGACGTTTGGTGGCTTCGATGCCTTCATCTTCGCTGAGTCCACTGCCTTCATATTCTATCCCTACATAACCGTAGTAACCGGCATCGCGCACGATCCGCATCATCCGGTAATAATCAATTTGTTTTTCATCGCCGTTCTCATCAAAGTCGTGACTTTTGGCGCTGACGCCTTTGGCGAAAGGCATCAATTCTTCCACCCCCTGGTATCGATCATATTCGTAGAAATTGCCGAAGTCGGGCAGGGTTCCGCAGTTAGGCAGGTTGACCTTTTCCATAACCGCCGCCAGCCATGCTCCGTTTGACGACAATCCGCCGTGATTTTCGACGATAACGTTAATCTTATATTCGGCGGCGTACTCACATAGTCGATGCAGCCCGTCGGCAACCAGCTTCTGTTGTTCTTCATACGAACCTCTGGACGCCGCATTAACCCGAATCGAATGACACCCCAGAAACCGGGCCGCCTGAACCCATTTGTGATGATTCTCAACCGCCTGGGTCCGACGCTTCGGATCGGGATCGCCCAGGTTACCTTCGCCGTCACACATTATCAGCAGCGACTTGACCCCGTGATCGGCAGCACGTTTTTTCATCTCCGCCAGATACTTTTCATCCCCGGCCTTGTCCTTAAAGAACTGGTTGACATACTCAATCGCCTCGATGCCGAAATCGCGCGCCGTCTTGGCGAAATCAAGATTGTCCAGTTTCGGCTCCCGTCGGCCGAAAAGTCTTTTATTTAACGACCACTGGGCCAGTGAAATCTTAAACGGTTCCTTTGGTGTTTCCTGCTGGACCACGCGGGCCGTTGACAGGGGAATTTCCCGGAGGGAAAGATCGCACAATGCACCGGCTCCCAAGGCTAAAAAGGTTCTTCTTTTCATGATAATCTCTCTTTTATAAAATTGGTGCTGCTAGTCAGTCACGCCAACAGGGTTTGATTCTTACGCACTATTAAAAGGCAAAACGCCGTCCCCAGGCCCGATCGGGCTTGAGGCTGCCGCCCTATAGCGCACCTATTTATCACAATTGTTATTTTTCTTTGATAATCCTCTCTGCTCCAGTTCTCGTTGGTAGTCCTCCGGATGGTCCATATCCCAAAGCACTGCGGAAGTCGATGCGTTTAGTTCAAAGACATCATCCGGATGAGTCCGGAGAAGCCCCCTCAGCCCCACATCATCATAATGCGTCAGGATCTCTTGACGATAGCGTTCTGAAAATAAAATTGGATGTCCCCGCTTACCGTTATGGATCGGCACGATAATCCCTTTGTCGGTCGCGGCCAATGATCCAATCATCTCGTCAACCAGCCTGGTAGTGATGGCCGGCTGATCGCCCAACGCCACCAGAACCTTTTCACACTCAGGCGGCAGCGCCCCCAAGCCGCAACGCACCGAGGACAGCATACCTTTTTGATAATTGGGATTGTTCACGACGGAAACCGCAAGACCGGAAATTTGCTCAGCTATACGATCGCCTTCGTGTCCCACCACTATATAAACTTCATCGACGGCACTGTTTAAAAGTTGATTGATTATATGTTTAATAACGGTACCGCCGCCGAGAGGCAGTAAAAGCTTCTGCACACCCATCCGACGAGACTCCCCTGCTGCCAGTACTACCGCACATATCATCGCAACACCATATCGCCGGGAGGCGAGTAATTTTTACCTCTACGTCGAACCGTGATTAACTGAGCCACAATGCTGGCGGCAATTTCCGGTACGGTGACGGCCGCAATGTCCAGGCCGATAGGGGCGAAGACCCGGCTGAACTCCTCTTCCGTAGCGGCGCCGGATTCCATAAGATTCTTGCGGATCAGAGCTACTTTACGCTTACTGCCGATCATGCCGATATACGCCGCCGGCGCATGAATGCATGCTTGCAGGGTATCCGCGTCGTATTTGTGCTCGTGGGTGACTATCACTATGAAAGTGTCCTGGGCTATGGGAAAAGTAGATACCTCTTTGGGAATTTCGCCGCACCGCGTGATCACCCCTTCCGGAAAAAGCTCCGGATTGGTAAATTCCGCCCGGTCGTCTATCACCACAATATCAAATCCCGCCAGAGACGCCTGCCGCGCCAAGGCCTGACCTACATGCCCCCCGCCGGCAATCAATAAAAGCGGCCGGGGAATAATCGGCTCGACCAGTACTTCTCTTGTTTTTTTATCTTCCTGAGCTTTCTCAACAAAAAGTTGAGGCGTCTCTCGCTTTAGGCATGATCGAAGGGCTTCGATGCCCGGATAACCCGTTTCTGTGGGCAGGTCTTCTTCTGAGAACCACTGCACGGTCACCTCTGTTTGCTGAGCTTGGCGCACCGAAGTTAGCAAAACACCTCGACTCCGCCGCTGCAGAGCCTGGGCGGCCTGGGCAAAACTATCTCGATGCTTTTCCATCGTCGGGTCGATCAAAATACGCATGGCCCCGCCGCAAATAGCTCCGTCAACCTCGGGATTAGCCCCGTCCATGCGGAATTCAAACACTACCGGACTCTTTGTCTTGCATACTTCGACCGCCCGCCGCTGAGTCTCCAGCTCCACCGCCCCCCCGCCGATAGTGCCCCAGATCTTACCCGATTCGTCAATAATAGCTTTCCCCCCCGCCTGGGCCGGCGTGGAACCGTCCGCCTCCAAAACCAACGCCACCGCAAAAGATCTACCGCTATCGATGAATTCTACGATCTCCCGATGAATATCCCTCGGTTGATGTATTCTTTCCATAAAAACCTACATCCACTACTGTTATTTCGTAATTTAAGATCTGTCATTCAATCGTCATTTGAATTTTATCATGGGCCATTCTCAAACAGACTATTTGTCAGCTTGAGTTATATAGTCTTTAATGATGAATGTCTATAGAATACCCTTGAGCCAGTGATTTGCTAAAAAGGAAAAGTCCATCAGATTCACCGCCCCGTTTTTGTCAAAATCCGCCCCGCCGCACCAGTCGCCCCCCACACATGAAATATTCAGCCATTGATTAAAAAACGCCCCCAGATCAACCAAATCAATATCCTCGTCAGGCTCAAAGTCGCCGGCTATCGGATAAACCTCATCAGCCCCCATGTCCACATAGTCGTAACGAACGCGCGGCTCACCATCCATATCCACCTGCCCGCTGTAATCACCGGCAGGATCGCCTTTATCGATACATGGCGAATATGACCTCAAATGCAAATCATCATCTTCGGTGCCGACCGTATCATCCGCGCCGTCGGCATCGACAAATAACGGATCCACGTCGATATTACCCCCGCCATCAACACCCAGCAAAGCATCCCATGACCCGCCGTCAAGACAATCGGCTATATCACAGTGGCTGATGACAGGCGTACAGTGGGGAATAAAGAGATTATTAAAAATCTCATTACCCTCAGAAGAGGCGGTATTGCCCCAGAGAATACAGTTTGTAATGGATGGATTGCTGTTGTTGGTATTTTCTATCCCGCCACCTTTGTCAGACAAATTGACGTTGAAGGAGCAGCCCGTCAAATTCGGATCGCTTAACCAGTTAAACAATCCCCCGCCGCGCCACTCAGCCTGATTACCACTGAACACGCAGTTGGTCAATAACGGACAGCCTGATTCCCAGTTAGACATCCCACCCCCGTAGCCGGCCCAGTTCCCATAGAATCCACAGCCCGTCACGGTTGGTTTACTGTCGTAGTTTTCTATCCCCCCGCCGTCGCTGTAAGCCAGGTTGCCCCTGAAGATGCAGCCCATCACGTATGGACTGCTGGAGTACCGGTTACAAATTCCCCCGCCGTCCCAAATAGCCAAGTTCTCAATAAAATTACAGCCTGTTACGTTCGGATCACTGGCGTACATGTTTAACATCCCCCCCCCATTACCGCCGCCGGGGTAGTAGTAAGCCTTATTACCACTGAAAGTACAGTTGGTCACTAACGGTCTGCTGAGGATGTTCTCCATCCCCCCGCCGTCGCGAGCCGTGTTTTCGGTGAAAACACAGCCCCTAACAGTAAGGTTGCTCTCGTAGTTATACATACCCCCGCCGTCCGTCGCCAGGTTGCCGCTGAAAATACAGCCCGTTACGTTCGGATCACTGGCGTACATGTTAAACATCCCCCCGCCCTCGTGAACCGCGGTATTCTCGCTGAAAGTACAGCCCCTTACCATCGAGCCGCTTATCCAGTTATACATACCCCCGCCGCCCTTAGACGAATTGCTCCTGAAGGTGCAATTCGTCACTATCGGGTTGCTGCCATAGTTAAACATCCCGCCTCCGTCATCGTTGTCAGCCAAGTTGCCGCTGAAGGTGCAATCCGTCACCATCGGATTGCTGTCGTAGTTAAACATCCCGCCTCCGTCATAGTCGGCAAGGTTGCCGCTGAAGATGCAGCCCGCGACAGGTGAACTGCTGTTCTTGTTATACATCCCCCCGCCCCAGTACGCTTGGTTGCCGATAAAGATGCATTTGCTTAATGTCGTCCGTCCATTGATATTAAACATCCCGCCCCCCGTCTTAGCCGCATTGCTGTTAAAGATACAGCCTATTACTGTCATACTGCTGCCCTCGTTATACACCCCGCCGCCGTAGAATTCAGCCGAATTTCTACAGAAAAAACAGCCAATCACGGTCGGGCTGCTGTTTTCATTACACATCCCTCCACCTAATCTGTGGTGAGGCCGGTTCCAGTCGGCGTTGCCGCCGGCGATGGCAAACCCATCCAGAATGGCGTTAGGTTCGAGCATCATACCATCCGGATGATAAAAAACATGGTAGCAGTTATCCACGCGACACGGATCATCAAGCATCTCTTCTACAAGCGTCGCCGGATTGTCATTACCCAATAAATCCCCACTGAGAATCGTAACATACATATTCGGGTCGCGGTCTTCCCAGGCCGGATCACCCACAGCCGCAAATCCACCATAAATCCCCACCCCATTTATCATCCGAAAATGCCTGCCCCGATCGCCGATACCCAGACCGTAATCGGAGGTCGGCTTATACGTCCCTGCCGCCACCCAAATATCCTTACCACTAACTGCGGCATCTTCCAGGGCTTCCTGAAGATCGCCGTAGGCATCTGCCCAGCTCGTCCCGCTCCCGCTGCCGCCTACCTTAACAAAAATAGTATCCCCTATCGCCGAACCACCGACCATCCCCGCCATTAATACCAATACTGCCACTAGATAAATACCCGCCTTGTTTCCCATGGTTTTCACCGCAACCTGTTTGTAATGGTAAAACCTGATTATCCCTGAACAAATAAATTTCTCAAAATAAACCTTCACGCGAACATCTGAAAATCCATTATACAGGGATCTTTGGTACAAAACCAGCATTTTGTCCACCCCCAAGTTTTTCCGCTAGAAATCACTTATCTTGCCTAATCCTAATAACTTACGCGCGCACTACAATTTTAAAAAGCTATCGATCCGCGCGCAAACTACCCTTCGTTATTCGGATTTCGTCATTGATTCAAAATTCTGGTTTCGTAATTCGTTATTCCCAAAATAGAACATCTGCCCGAAGCGCAAAGTGTGACCTGCCCCGCCATAATTATACAAAATTCACCTTAAAAATCAGTGTAATCTGCGAAATCTATGGTTTCATCTTTTCTATGGTTACGGCTAACAGCCGCGTTGGGCTATTTTTTACTTTATCTTCTTGCCGGTTATTTTGGTGGTGCCGCGGCCGGTAGTGTATTCTCCGGTAAGGGTTTTACCTTCCAGCTTAAATTTAAACTCGCGGGTGGTTTCCTGACCGCCTCGGCTCTGGACAATCTTAAAGCTGACCTGATCGCCTTCGATCTTGAGGTCCTGGATATTGATCGGGTTGTCCCGCTGAGTATAGGTGCCGGTCATGTCGGCATTAATCACCAGGTTATTGGTACGGGCGCCTCTTTGGGTCTCGGTGGTGAGTTCCCAGGTGCCGACCAGGGCGGCGGCGGCGGTTTCAACCTTGGCAGCCGCAGCCGTGGGAGGTGCGGGGGGCGTGGGCGTACCGGCCCGTTTGCCTTTGATGGGTATCTCTCGGTCGCCGGTTTTCATGGCCCCGGTTAGAATATCTCCCTCTATCGTCCCTTCAAAAGTTGATACCGTCTCCTCGCCTCTCATCGTCCTTTTTTGCGAGAAGGTGAGTTTGCCGTTTTCAAACTTAACGTCCAAAAGCGGGCTTTCACCGCGCTGACCCATGACCCATTTGCCCGCCAGGGTGCCGTCGGGATTCTGGGAAATGGTCAGGGTTGAGGTCATTTCACGCTCTCCAAAAGTCATGGAGATTTCCCAGTCGCCCAGGGCCGCCGGGGGCTTCACCCGGGTTAAGGTAGCGGGCACAGGCTGGCCCTGTCCCATCATGGTTATTGTCATATTGCCCTTGATCGTATCGCCTTCGACGGTTCCCTCGAAAGTCATGCTGAATTCTCGATCCTGGAACTGCATCTTGCGCACGAAGGCGAGCTTGTTACCTTCCAGTTTGATGTCGGAAAGAGCCGTCTCTTGCATACCGACTCTTTGTCCTCCTCTTTGACCTCTTCCCATCCCTCCGGACCATTTGCCGGCGTAGGTGCCGTCAGGATTTTTGGTAAAGACGATCTTGGTGGGAGGGATCTGCTGGGCCGGTTGAGCCCGTTGCCGTTGGGCCCGTTGGCCTCGGCCGGCAAACTGCATGGTGTATTCCCATTCGCCGACAATGTTAACGGGGGGGGCCTTGCGGATTCCTGTGGCCGGGAATTCTCCCATATCGGTTACAAAATCACCGACGATCTTACCATCCTGAAGCTTGCCTATAAAATTCAAGATTATTTGTTGATCGCCAAAACTAACCTTGCGGTCAAATGTTAAATTGCCGTTGATTAATTGAATATTGTAAAGATCAACTTCCCCCCGGCTCGAGGTCCATTTACCGGCCAGTGTGCCATCCGGATTCTTGGTGAATACCGCTTCGGCAAAAATCTCCTGGCCTCCCATATCCATCTTGAATTCCCATGCGCCGACGATATCGGCAGCGGTCTGGGCCTGGGCGGGGGCTGATACCAAAGCTAAAAACAGGGTTAAAATGGCCCAAAGTCCTACAGTTTTGAGAAAAGATTTTCGATACATGGCAAAACTCCTTTAATTGAATTGTTTAGTTTATTCTGCCTTGGAACCGGTAAACTAGCAATTGATGCTACACCTTTACGCTGCTGAAGTCAAAACAAATACCCCAAAATCTGGAATTCAGTCGTATGATACTAATCTCTGCTATAAGGCCAACATTTCGCTTAATCACGTTATTTCAGTCAGTTACAGAATTTTTACGAACCGAGGGAAGATTTGGGGACGAGACAGGCGAAATTTTCGTGATTTTCCCCATTACACCAGGCCGGCTGATTTTCTCTAACTAGGATAATAACAAGATCTTACATCAAATTCCGGCCCTTGCACAAATTTTTATGGGCGATAAAATAAAGTAGGCATAGATTAACAGGAATTAAACGACCTAAAGTGCAATAAATTTTATAATTCCGAGACTAAATAAACAAAGAAGGTAAATTGGCGCCCCTATGGCAAACCACCCGCCGCAAACCATCCTGAAGGTTCAAAAAGCCAGTAAAATCTACCAGATGGGAGAGATGGAGGTGCCGGCCCTGCGCGAAGCTACCATCGATATTCATGACGGCGAGTTTTT
>Ga0111186_1014_pt1 | contig 27700 bp, 20 predicted proteins | sample DeeMarSWOR324_28_FD_80243 | JGI IMG/M metagenome (GOLD analysis project Ga0111186, IMG submission 80243) | Phycisphaerae bacterium SM23_30 | reverse complement strand
AGGCTGCGGAGTGAAGGGGGCAGGGAGCGGTTGGCGATATGGCTAAAGGCGTGGAAGCAGCTTTGGGCCCAGGGCATATCAAGATGTCGAGCGATGGCGTGGTAGTCGTGGAAATAATGTTTGAGGGTGGGGCGATGGGGTGAGCCGTTGGAAAAGAAGATGCGTTTTAATAATGAGGTGAGGTAGTAGTTGAAATAATGGTTATAGCCGGCCAGGAGTTCATCGGCGCCCTGGCCGTCGAGGACGACCTTTACGTGTCGGGAGGCCAACTGCATGACGTGCCATTGGGAGAAAGGGCCGGGTCCGGGGCAGGGTTCATCGTGATACCAGCTGAAGCGGTCGATAAAATCGATATACTGATGGGGCTGGGGGGTGATGTAATGGGCGTCGGTACGGTGGTAGTCGGCGGCGGCGCGGGCGTAATGACCTTCGGAGAAGTCTTTTTCCCGGTATTCGACGGTGAAGGTTTTTAAGGGGGCGGCAAGAGCGCCGGCGGCCAGAGCGACGACGCTGGAGGAGTCGAGCCCGCCGGAGAGGCAGGTGCCGACGGGCACATCGGCGCGGAGGCGGAGTCGGACGGCGTCGGTGAGCAGATCGCGGAAACGTTCGACGGCCTCGTTTTCGTTAAGGTGGGCATAATCAGCCTGTTCGATGCATGGGGAGGGGATGTCCCAGTAGCGCCAGAAGCGGGGGCGGTTGTTTTTTAAGAGCAGGCAATGGGCGGGCGGCAGTTGCTTGACGTAGGCGAAGAGGGTGTCGTCGGCGTCGTCCAGCAGGCCGCTGATGATGAAGCGGGCCAGGTAGGGCTGATGGAGGTCGAATTTTTCCGGAGGCAGAGCGGCCAGGACCGACTTGATCTCGGAAGCAAAGACGAGGCGCTGATCGTCGAGATAATAGTAAAAGGGTTTAATGCCCACGCGATCGCGGCTGCAAAAGAGGGTTTTTTCTTTGGCGTCCCACAGGGCAAAGGCCCACATGCCGTTGAAGAGCCGCACGCATTCGGTTCCCCAATGTTGATAGGCGGCGAGGATGACCTCGGTATCGCTGGTGCCGAGGAAGGTATAACCCTGGTAAATGAGCTGCTCTTTTAATTCGAGATAGTTATAGATTTCCCCGTTGTAGCAAATCCAGAGGCGTCCGTTGGGTGTGCTCATGGGCTGGCTGCCGGTTTCGGCCAGGTCGAGGATGGAGAGGCGGCGATGTCCGAAGGCGAGGGCGCCGTTGGTGTTGAGGGATTTGAGATCGCGACCGCGAGAGAGGGGCCGGCCCTGCTGATCGAAAAAGGCGTAACCGTGATCGTCCGGGCCGCGATGATGGAGCAGATTGGTCATCAGGGCGATCTGGTCGGGATCGACGCGGCGATTATTAAGGTTTAAGATTCCGGCGATGCCGCACATAAAAAAGGCTCCTGCCCCCTTTTTTCGGCGTATTGCCGGGGGCTGATATTTTTCGTTCCGGGGTTAATAACGGAGATAATCAAATCGGCGAATTGTTTTTGCTGGACGGGCAGGGCAAACCGGTTGATGAATTCGAGGTTGGGGTTTATTTTTATGCCGCCCTGGAAGTGCTGTTGGAGGAGTTCGGTGAGCCGGCGGGCGATGGCGTTAATATCATCGGGCGGGACGACAAAGCCGGTGCGTGCGCGGATGAGCAGGTCGCGGGCTTCGCCGGGGGGGATCAAGGCAAGGACAGGTTTGCCGGAGCCTAGATAAGCGTAGGTCTTGGCGGGGACGCACCAGTGATAATCGAGGTTTTTTATGCCGTAAAGGTTCAGGATCAAGAGGTCGGCCTCCTGGATAATATGTTGCGCCTGAGCGGGCGGCTGGGGTCCCAGCTGCTGCACCTGGCCGGCGAGGTGGAGCCGGCGGGCCCAGCGGTCGATCCGGGGTAATCTCTGGCCGACGAAAATTAACTTGATTTTGTCCCGCCAGGCAGGATTTTTGGTAATGATTTGGGCCAGGGCCTGCATCAGATAATGAGGCGACATCCAGTCCAGGCGCAGGTTTTCGCAGAAAGAGGCGCCGAGGAGCAGTCTTTTTATAAAATGGTAAGATCGGCGTGAAAGCCTGCGGCCCCAGGGTTGATCGACCAGGTCGAGGCCGCGGAGTTGGCCGGTATAGGCCATAATAAATGGACGATCCGGGGTGATGCCGGGGACGGTAATTTCCTTTTGCCAGAGTGGCGACGATGGTTCGCTGCTATCATGCCGGTGAGATACCGGTGGTAGGTTGCTTTGGCAAGAAGATGCCGGCGGAACGATGGAGGGATCGAAGCTGTGGCGGATGGTGACGATTTTGGAGGCGAAGTTGGGGTAGGCCTGGTCAAGGATATTTTTCTGGGCTTGGGTTTCGGTGATGATTTTGTCGGCGTAGGAGACACATACTTTTTCCCAATTTTTGGCCCGTCTTTTTTGGATGAAGCTGGGGTAGGGCCAGGGCATGCCGGTGAACCAGCAGTCGCGCAACTCGGCGACCAGGGGCAGATGGAATTCTTGAGCGAGCCGGCAGCCGACGGCGACAAAGCCGAAAGGCAGGCCGGTGGCGAAGATTAATTCGGATTGATACAGTTTAATGAGCCATTGGCCGACGCGATAGATAGCTTTGCTGCAGATGGGGTCCGGTCCGGGGGTGGGCAGGGGCTTGAACCGGGGCCAATCGGTCAAGTGGGCCGAGGGCATCCGATCGGGGACTCGGCCGTTTTCGGTAATGCGACAAACGATTAAGTTATCGGATGTTTCGATAAGTTCGGCCTGGTCGCCGACGGTGGCCACGATAACGCGTAAACTCTTATCTGATAAGGCTTTAACGAAATGGTCGGCCCGCAGGCCGGCGGCGGCGGCGGCGGGCAGGTAAAACCGGGTGAGGTATAAAACTGTAGGCGCAGATTGTGTCATGTTGTGAATGTCTTCGGTTTAAGGAGCAACATTGGTTAAATTAATCCCGGGGTGATTTGACAGGGCCGGGGTGAGGTGATTTGACAGGATAGATAGAACGCCATCGGCGCGCCCTTGCGGACTTGAGTCTGCCACCCGACGAGATTCTTCACTTCGCTCGCAATGACAGTCGGCGTTTAAGGCTGCCGCCCGTTGAGATTCTCAACGCACTCACAATGTAAGTTAGGGCATGAGATTGCCATTCGGAGGGGATATTTTGGTATTTAAGTTTGGTAAAATTCCGGTTTTAGTAGTCATCGCGGGGGGGTGAGTGGATTTCGACGTGGATGTCATGGTGGGCGGGGGGTCGGGCCCTGCCGGCGCGCCAGAGACGCCAGGCGAAACTGAGACAACCCAAGGCCAGCAGGAAAAACAAGGCGGCGACGAAGATGGCTAATATCAGGGGGTATATCAAAATCAGAATGCCCAGGGCGATCAATATCAGGGCTATCCAGGCCAGAATTTTAATGCCGTTGCGGGAGATGGAGGCAAAGGAGGAGGGGTGGATATTATTACCTCCACCCGGAGGTTGGGAGAAGAAGATTTGTCGGAAAAAATGTCGCATAACTAATTTTTTCCATCTCCAAGCCCTGCAGCTTGGGGCTGCCACCCGACGAGATTCTTCGCTGCTATCAGGATGACAGTTGGCGTTTAAGGCTGCCACCCGTGGTACATAAAAAGCTCCTGCCCCCTTTTACATGTTATAAGCACCGTCAGATAAATTTTGGGTGGTATGCCCACGTCAGGTTGGGCATACCACCTCAAAAAAGGTTTATGTAAAATAGAGGCGTCAACTATAGCGCCTCTGATTTATCAGTACATGCCGCCGCCGGGCATGCCGGCGTGGGCATGTTCTTTTTTCTCTTCGGGGATTTCGCTAACGACGGCGTCGGTGGTGAGCAGCAGGCCGGCGATGGAGGCGCCGTTCTGGAGGGCGGTTCTTTCGACCTTGGTGGGGACGATGACGCCGAATTCCATCATATCGCCGTATTTTTCCCGCATGATGTCATAGCCGAAGTTGAAGCTGGCATTGTCGAGGACTTTTTGGGCGACGATGGAGCCGTCCAGCCCGGCATTTACCGCCAGTTGTTTGATGGGAGAGGATAGGGCGCGTCTGATGATGTCGATGCCGACCTTTTCGTCGCCGGAGGCTTTGACTTTATCCAGGGCTTCGACGGCGCGGAGCATGTTGACGCCGCCGCCGGGGAGGATGCCCTCTTCGACGGCGGCCCGGCAGGCGTGCAGGGCGTCTTCAACGCGTGCTTTTTTCTCTTTCATCTCGGCTTCGGTGGCGGCGCCGACATTGATCTGGGCGACACCGCCGGCGAGTTTGGCCAGTCGTTCCTGGAGTTTTTCGATATCGTAATCGCTGGTGCTGATTTCGATTTCATTTTTGATCTGGTCGATGCGGCCCTTAATATCCTCGGTGGCGCCGGCGCCTTCGATAATGGTGGTGTTATCCTTGTCGATGGTGACCTTTTTGGCCTGGCCGAGGTCGCCGATGGTGATATTTTCGAGCTTGACACCGAGGTCCTCAAAGAGGGCCTGGCCGCCGGTCAAGAGGGCGATGTCCTGGAGCATGGCCTTGCGGCGGTCGCCGAAGCCGGGGGCTTTAACGGCGGCGCACTGGAAGGTTCCGCGGAGCTTGTTGACGACGAGGGTGGCCAGGGCCTCTCCTTCGACGTCTTCGGCGATGACGAGGAGGGGTCGGCCGGACTGGGCGATCTTTTCCAGGAGGGGGACGATGTCTTTGATAGAGGAAATTTTCTTTTCGTGGATGAGGATGTAAGGTTTTTCGAGCTGGCAGGTCATATCTTCGAGCTTGTTGACAAAGTGGGGGGAGAGGTAGCCCTTGTCGAACTGCATGCCTTCGACCAGTTCGACGGCGGTGTCGATGGATTTACCTTCTTCGATGGTGATAACGCCGTCTTTTCCGACCTTGTCCATGGCCTGGGCGATCATTTTACCGATTTCGAGGTCCTGATTGGCGGCGCAGGTGCCGACCTGGGTGATCTGCTTGCTGGATTCGACGGGGATGCTTTTTTCTTTGAGGTATTCGACGATGGCGTTGACGCCTTTTTCGATGCCGCGTTTTAGTTCGGCGGGGTTGGCCCCGGCGACGACGTTTTTGAGGCCCTCATCGAAGATGCTCTCGGCGAGGATGGTGGCGGTGGTGGTGCCGTCTCCGGCGGCGTTGGAGGTCTTGGAAGCGACTTCCTTGACCATCTGGGCGCCGATATTTTCCGAAGGATCTTCCAGTTCGATTTCCTTGGCGACGGTGACGCCGTCCTTGGTGACGGTGGGCGAGCCGAAGGATTTTTCCAGGACCACATTTCTGCCGGCCGGTCCCAGGGTGATTTTTACGGCCTGAGCTAATTGACGGACGCCCCGGCGAATGGACTGACGGGCGTCGTTGTCAAACATGATTTTCTTGGCAGCCATAGTATGTTGGTCTCCTTATTTTATATCAAGGGTTTAAGTTTTGTTAATTTATCCATGGCTTTCGCGGATGAACACGAATTTTTAGGTATCGCGGGGCGATATTGTTTTTTATAGATATCTCAGCTCCGTCCGGCGGCGTTCGAGGAGACAGGGATTCTGTCTAATGTTATTATTTTTGTTCGAGGACGGCGAGGATGTCGGATTCTTCCATGATGAGATATTCCTGGCCGTCGATTTTGATTTCGGTGCCGCCGTAGGAGGTAAACAGGACGAGGTCGTTGACTTTAACCTGGAATTTGGAGCGTGTTCCGTTATCCAACAGTTTTCCGTCGCCGAGGCTGACGACTTTTCCGCGTCGGGGTTTTTCCTTGGCGGAGTCGGGCAGGACGATGCCGCCTTTGGTCATGTTTTCGGCCTCGAGGCGCTTGATGAGTACTTTATCTGCCAGGGGTCTGATTTTCATTTTTTCATTGCTCCTTTCCAAAAGACTAATTTCCATTTATGTCGTAATATTTAAGGAAAAGCCGATCGACCTGTTCGGCCAAGAGGGTCAGGTCCACGGGTTTGTCCAGGACGGAAAAGGCGTTAAGGGCCAGGGCCTGGGCGAGGAGTTGTTGGGAGGGACGGGCGGCTAACAGGATACAGGGTAAGAGCTGATCGTGCTGGCGGATGATTTTGAGGACCTGCATGCCGGAGAGGTCATCGGGATGGGAGTCCAGGATAGCCAGGTGCATTTTGTTGTAGGTGACCAGACGGACCATATCGCTGACGGAATCGGCCACCAGGGCGTTGATACGTCGGGGCTGGAAGATTTGGGCGACGGCCTGGGGCCAGGCCCAGTCGGCATTGCTGATGAGCACATTTATATTTTTGGGTTGTGACAATCTATGTGGCATAATATCACCTTAATAAGCAGATATTGCAAAGCCCATGCCAAAAGGTGAATTTTAACGGCGAGGCGGGTTCACGCCGGTTAAGAGGCGAGGGATGATATTGTTATAATATCTTGTAAAATAATTATTTATGAAATAATAAGGCATTATGCAGAGGGTTTTGTTCAGGTGTTAATTCACAGCAAAAATCAAATAATTAAGTTAATTTGCCCCCTCAAAGAGGGGGGATTTCTGTCAAAATGTGTCGTAAGAGGTAATATCTCTGCCAAGCTGACAGACTCATGGCGGGCTGAGAGACCACCCTAGATGCCGACAATATGCCGGCGAGACGCCGGCGGTACGAATGGCGGGTTACGGGCAAAATGCAGGCTTGATGGAGGCCGGTGGAAGTCGGTAGAATATAAGATGGATAAGGATATGTAATTTAGAAATGGGCGGAGCTGAGATATGGCCAAGCGAAAATGGTATCGAATATCATTATCATTAGCGGCGAAGTGCCGGGTAGGATTTGCCCTGGCGGTGTTGCTGACGATCGGGGCGGCGCTTTTTGTGCCTTATCGCTGGATGGATCGTCTTCTGGAGCAGGGCAAGCAGGAGTTGGCCCAGGCGGAGGTACAGCATATGCTGGAGCGTCATTTTCGCCAGGCGAGTAATCCGGGCTTATCGGTGGAGAGGCCGCCCTTGATGCTGGGGGCGGGTCCGGACGAGTCGGTCAAGCCGGCGCGATGGAAAGAGCTGGAGGCACCGACAGGATCGGAGGGGATGGGGATTTCCGTGCCGGTGGCGGAGGAGCATGAGGGTGCGGAAATAAGCGTAGAGCAGGTGATTCAAGATCGGCCGGTGACGGTATGGATTCCCCTGCCGCCGGGATTGGGTTATGAGATACTAGCCGAGGAAGAATCTGCGGAGACGGAAACGACGGCAGAAGAAGGTATCGAGGCCGGTCAGAGCGGAGCCGGACAAAAACCCGGTGCGATCGAAGCAAGACAAGCACAGGAGGGCTCAGAGGCATCAGGAGGTTCGGTCCCGGAGAAGGCGTGGGACCGATTGCCGGGGGATGATTTTGTCAAGCGGGCGATTTTGAATTTTCTTCGGGATCCGCAAGAGCAGGTGATTTTCGAGCTGCGGGAGGCGGGCGTTTCAATATCGGGACCTGAGCTGAATAACAATCCGTCCGAGGCGGCGGTTGAGGAGGAATCTAATTTCGACGTGATCGAGATTCCAAGAGAAGATGCCGGCGAAAAGGGGCCTTTGGAGCAGTTGCTGGCGCAAGGGGCGCCAAGCCGATATTTACAGGCGGTTCGAGCGCAGAGCGGTTGTTTGAAGGGCAGTTGTCATGGAGGAGGGGCGGTGGAGAAAGATGAAACGGCGTTGGAGGCAGGCATTCTGCCGCGCTTTACCGAAGGGGAACTGGTGGGGGTGATTTCGGTGATTCTGCCGGCGGGCCAGACGGGCACGACCTTATTGTTCAATCGGATTTTTATCGTGCTGGCGGGATTGTTGGCCAGCATAATTGCGGTGGTGGCTTTTTATCTGATTACGCAGCGTTTTATCCTGCAGCCGGTGCGGTCTTTGCGGGAGGCGGCGGACCAGGTGATGGCGCCGACGGATGAACTAGAGGGGGAGCAGACGTTGAGCAGCGAAGCGGCTCTGCCGGAAGATCAGGAGCCGTGGCAGGAGGCGTTGGCCATTACCGGTGAGATACGCACGGGAGACGAATTCGAACACCTAGCGGAGGCGTTCGGTCAGATGCTGGGTCGTTTGAAGCTGGCGCATGATCGGCTGCGGGAGACGAACCGGGCGCTGGATCTGCAACTGGGCGAGCTGCAGGCGAAGAATATAGCCCTTTTTGAGTCGAATAAGCTTAAGAGCGAGTTTCTGGCGAACGTTTCGCACGAGCTGCGGACGCCTTTGAATGCCATTATCGGTTTTGCGGAGATTGTCATAGAACAAGCCGAGCAGCGATCTGATGCGAAGATTAAGCGTTACCTGGACAATATTCTCACTTCCGGGCGGGGGCTTTTATCGGTGATTAATGATCTGCTGGATTTGGCCAAGATCGAGGCGGGCAAGGTGGAAGTGCGCTGGGAGTTATGCTCGATCAAAGAGATTTGCGAGGCCTTGTTGAGTTTTACGCGGCCCTTAGCGGAAGAAAAGCAACTGAAGATCAGGCTGCGTATAGATAAGAAGCTGGATTTGATTGAGACCGACGGCGGCAAGCTGCAGCAGATTCTGTTTAATCTGCTGAGCAATGCGATCAAGTTTACGCCCAAAGGCGGACGCGTGGAGATCGGGGCGGCGTCGCTGGATGGGGAATACGTACGGATAACCGTTGCCGATACGGGGGTGGGAATCGCTGCCGATGAGCGGGATAAGATATTCGAGAAGTTTCGGCAGTTGGACGGCTCGATGACGCGGGAGCATTCAGGGACGGGTCTGGGGCTGGCGATTGTGAAGGAGCTTTTGGAGGTATTGGGCGGCACCATTGACTTAAGCAGCCGGCGGGGGGGAGGGAGTGTCTTCACGGTGACGCTGCCGAAGAAGAGGAATAACGTGGACGGATGAGTGAATGGATTAATGAATTTTAAGATATGGCCGGGCGATTTGATTTTCCGGGCGAAAAAGCTTTACAAAGGAAGGAGGTTTTGGAGCCTGTTTTTCCAATAACTTCTTGTTTTGCGTTGGGGGCTAATTTTACGTTTCAGGGAGGTTGAGGAGATATTTATGAGAAGAGGTTTGGTTCTTCGAGGGGTGATAATGGTTTTGGCGCTTTTAGGTATCCCGGCGGCGATGGGCGGATGCGGGGGGGGTCTGAACGGGGCCGGGATGCTGGAGGAGGCGAATGTTTTTGCAGGGGGGATAGTGGTGAGCGCCCATCCGATAGCGTCGGAGGTGGGGGCGGAAGTTTTGCGAAAGGGCGGTAACGCGGTGGATGCGGCGGTGGCGGTGGCTTATGCCCTGGCGGTGGTTTATCCGTCGGCGGGCAATATCGGAGGGGGCGGGTTTATGGTGATACGCAGGCCGGACGGGGAGGCGCGGGCGATCGACTTTCGGGAAAAGGCGCCCGGGGCGGCGTATCGGGACATGTATCTCGATCCCAATGGAGAGGTTATAGAAAGATTAGCGCGGGACGGGGCGTTGGCGGCAGGGGTGCCGGGGACGGTGGCGGGGACGCTGTATGCCCTGGAAAAGTACGGGACCATGAGCCGACAGGAATTGATACAGCCGGCGATTGAGTTGGCGGATTATGGTTGGATTCTGGATAAATCGATCAGCGACGAGAAATTTAAGGAATTTCCCTCAACCAGCGTCATTTTTAATAAGCCGGACGGGTCGAAATACGAGAAAGGGGAATTGTGGGTGCAAAAAGACCTGGCAAAGACCCTGAAGGTCATCGCCGAACAGGGGCGCGACGGGTTTTATAAGGGTAAGGTGGCGGATCTGATAGTAAAGACCATGGAGGATTATGACGGCATTATAACGCATGAGGATTTGGAAAATTACCGGCCGGTGGAACGGAAGCCGATTAGGGGCAGCTATCGGGGCTATGGGATAGTATCGATGGCGCCGCCGAGTTCCGGGGGTATTATCCTGACCGAGATATTGAACATTCTGGAGAGGTACGATATCAAGTCGCTGGGTTGGAATACGGCCGAGACGGTGCATTTGATGGTGGAGGCGGAACGGAGGGCGTACGCGGATCGAAATGAATATATAGCCGATCCTGATTTTATAGACGTGCCGGTGGAGACACTAACATCCAAGGAATTTGCGGATAGGAGGGCGGAGGGCATTGATTCGACACAGGCCACTCCCAGCGCGCAGGTGGGTTGCGGAGATATAACACAATGGCCCTATGAGAGTGAAGAGACGACGCATTTTTCCGTGGTGGATAGAGAAGGGACGGCAGCGGCGGTGACCTATACCCTCGAACGAGGTTACGGCAGCTATCTGGTGGTGGAAGGGGCGGGATTCTTATTGAATAACCAGATGGGCGACTTCAGCGCCAAGACGGGGGTGCCCAATTCGGCGGGTCTGGTCTATGGCGGGGCCAACGCCATCGAGGCCCACAAGCGGATGCTGAGTTCGATGACGCCGACGATCATAACCAAAGAGGGGCGGAATTTTATGGTGATCGGTTCGCCGGGCGGGCCGACGATCATTACAACGGTGCTGCAGTGCATTATGAACGTTATCGATCACGGCATGACGATTCAGGAGGCGGTGGGGGCGGGCCGTTTTCATCATCAATGGCTGCCGGATAAGATACAATATGAAGAGGGCGCTTTTTCGGAAGAAACGATAGCCCGGCTGGAAGAGATGGGGCATACTTTAGATACCCGGAATCTGGGTGATGCGCAGGGGATTATAATTGATTTTGAAACCGGTTTGTTAACAGGCGGTCCGGACCCGCGGGGCCGGGGGGCGGCCAGAGGCGTTAAATAAGGGCGATAAATATCGTTGCAGGTGCAAAAGGATTACTTTCAGGATGGTTATACATGGCAGCCATCTGCAGATCCTGCGGATTTGATTCCGCCACCCGGCGTTTAAGGTTTACTTTACGGTTGTTTGTAATAACTGGACTTTTGCAAAACTTTAGTGATAAGATGGTTTGAGGTGGGATAATGAAGAATGCCCAGGTGACATTATATCATAATCTTTCGGTGCTCTTAGATTCGGGGGTGCCGATCCTGCGGGCGTTGGAGACAGCGGGCAGAGGGGTGCGGGGCAGATGGCATCGGGCGTTTAGGGGGATGGTTGGTTATGTTTCCGGGGGCCGTAGTATGTCGGAGGCGATGGCGGCGTATCCGCGGGTATTTAAGCCGCTGGACGTGCGGGTGGTGGAGACGGGGGAGCTTTCGGGCAACCTGCCGCGTGCGCTGGAGCTTTTGTCGGAATGGTACGGTCTGACCCAACGGATGATGGGCCGGATTAGATCGGGCCTGATTTTACCGGCGGTTATCATTCATATTGCGGCTTTTTTGCTGCCCCTGATCTACCAATTACAAGCAGGAGGTTTTTTAGGAGATTTTGACTCCCGGGCATATTTATTTAGTGTAGTCCGGATTTTACTTATTTATTTTTGGGGGCCGATATTAGTGATAGGGGGCATTATTCGTCTGACCCCGGCCCAGGGCATTTTACGTAAGATACTGGACATGGTGGTGCTTGCGATACCGGGGCTGGGAGGAGGGATGCGTTATATAGCGATGAGCCGATACTGCCGGGCGTTTCACATGTTCGTCAAGGCGGGCGTCGATGGGGTGGAGAGCGCCCGCCGGGCCTGTGAGGTGACGGGCAACGCGGTGGTGGCGGGCTGGTTCCGAGGAGTCGCCGAAAGCGTCAAGGCCGGCAATAGCTTTTCCGAGGGTTTATCCCAGAGATTGCCGTTGATGTTTCGCGAGCAATGGGTGGTGGGGGAGGAGACGGGCCGGCTGGATGAGGTTACACGGCGGTTGGCGGATTCCACCCAGGAAATGGGAGAAAGGCGCTTAAGGGAATTCAGCATATGGTTTCCGCGGATTTTGTATTTTGCTATGGTATTGGTTTTGGCGGCTTTAGTCTTAAGCCTTTTTGTCGGTCATTATGAGAATTTGTTAAGAGGGATATAAAATTCTAGATCAGGGCTTTGGCGGCTATTAACAAAGATAGAAGCAGGATGGCGATAATAATCAAGCCGGTGCCGCTAAACCCTGTGGTTCTGATGCGCCATTTTTTCATGATAACGGCCTCCCATTCATAAAAAACCCTTCGTGGTGCTCGGCGTCTGTAAAACGTATGCAGGCGCCAATTTTATTCTCAGCTACCCCTTTTAAGGAGGTTGGCGGGCTTGTTTGGCCTAAGGGCAGGTTTGCCTTTTGGGGTTAAATTATTATTTGGTAAAGTTAAAAAACAAATTAATTATGCCGGTCAGCTATCTGATATTAATAGAACCGTTGTGGGTTTCAAGGTGGAGATTTCCCTGGCCGTCGCCGATGGTTCCGGTGAGTTTTCTTCCGCTAAAGCTGCCGGTGATCATGAGGGGCAGATCGGTGGTGATAGAGCCGTTATAGGTGGAGGCGGTGACGGCGGCGGAGAAGTTCAAGGGTGCTGTGAAATCGACGCTGCCGTTGTGGGTTATGATCGAGGCGTCACAGACGGGGGGGGCGGATTGGGAGTAGGCGGCTAATATTTTGCCGTTGTGGGTGAGAAGCTGCAGGTCGCCGGAAATTTCCCGGCCATTCAACGAACCGTTGTGCGTTTCCAGTTCGAGATTGCCGGTGCATTGGGCGAGGACCACGCCGCCGTTGTGGGTGACGCCGTCGATTTCACCGTTGATATTTTCGATTTTTAAGTTGCCGTTGTGGGTGGCGAGATCCAGGCTGGTCTTGACCGGCACGGTCACCTCGAGATCGACACAGACGGATTGGCGCCGATGCAGGTAGGGTTTTTTGATTTTGGCGTTGAGTTTGTCGCCGGAGGATTCCAGCGTTACCTGGGTTTTTTCGACGATTTTCCGGGCGTCTTCATCGTTAGGGGCCCGGCCGGTGATGGTGGCGGTGAGGGAACACTGCTCAGTTTCGGCGCCGCTGACGGCGATAGAGCCGTTGTGGGTTTGGGCGGTAAATTTCGAGCCGGGCGCCAGAGGCGCCGATAAGGGGACGGTGCGCTCATATTTGACCTGGGCCCCCCAAAAACCGCCGGCGTCGATATAAATGCAGCCGCCGGTCGTAAGAATAAATAAACCCAGCAGACCGACCGGCAATATCTTGGTTAAGAAGTTGATTCGCATTTTTATCTCCTTGATTTTATCCAGGAAAATCAGTGACAAAAGACCCTCTTTGAGCCGGGCTTTTGGCCCGGTTCCGATCTCATTCTATATCAACACCGTCGTATGAGACGCGGATATATTTCGGAAAGTTGGGAAAAAATTCGGATTTTTTACGAATTTGTGGATTTTTTCCCTCCTGGCCTGCGCGGTATAAAAATGATAATCTTGCTTTTGAGGGCGCCGCACGGTGTTATATATTCAAGGATAGACTTTCTAGCCGATTGACGGATTATTTGAAACCGAGGTGGCTGCCGAGGTATTTCTGGAGGGCGGTTTCGAGATCGACGTCGTTGATGTTGGCCAGGGTGGTGAGCCAGGCGAAGACGTCGGCGAATTCCTCCTGTTTGGCGGCCTGGTCGCCGCCGGCCAGGGCGGTGGCCAATTCGCCCACCTCCTCGATGAACCAGAGGAAGGTGGCGGGAGTGCCTCTCTGGCGGTCGCGTTTTTCGTATCTATCGCGGATGAGTCTCTGGAATTCTTTGATGGTCATGTATCGCTGCCCTCCGTTAGATGAGTATATGGGTGTATGATTATTAAGGGTATAAGCAAAAATGAGTACTTTATTAAGTTTCCGGGCAGGGGGAGACCTATCTTACATTTGTTGTTTCAGGTTTTGACTGACGGCAGGCGGAGACGTTGGGAGATTTCGGTTAGTTGCCGGTATAGTTCGTCGAGGACCTGGCTGATGAGTCGGACGTGTCCGATGACGGGCATGAAATTATTGTCGCCGGTCCAGCGGGGGACCAGGTGCAGGTGGACGTGTTCGGGCAGGCCCGCCCCGGCGCAGCGGTTGATATTGATGCCGAGGTTGAAGCCGTGAGGTTTGATGGCTTCGGTGAGGGCCTTCTGGGCGTCGCGGGCCAGGAGCATCATCTCCAGCAGGGATTTTTCATCCAGGTTGAGCAGGTCTCCGACGTGCCGGGCGGGGGCGAGGAGCAGATGGCCGGCGGTATAGGGGAAGCGGTTGAACACCACCAGGGAGCGCCGGGTGCGCCAGAGCACCAGATTAGTCTGGTCCTGGTCGGGGGTTCGCCAGTAATTACAGAAGAAACACTCGTCCGGTTTGTCGGGGTCCGACGGTTGTTCTTTTTGCGCGTGTTTCAGGCCCAGGGCTTTGAGGTATTCCATGCGCCAGGGGGCCCAGAGGTTTTTATTTTTCATGATGATTAGTATATGCGTTTATGGGTTTAGGAGTATATGATCTCCGTTTTGCCCTGGGTTAATTGTAAAAGAGCGGCCCGGGCGGTGTCGTTGATGAACTTTTCCATATTACCGAGGTAGGCGTTTTGCAGCCAATCGGAGAGCAGCTGATCGAGCTTTTTTTGTTGATTTTGCCGGCGCAATATTTCCTTGATTTGGGCCTGCGCCTCGGAGAAAGGGGTGATGAGGGGCTCTTCGCGGCTGATCAGCCGGGCGATAAAGTAGCGGTCTTGGCTTTCGATGACGCCGGTGCATTGACCGACTTCGATTTTATCCAAAGCGGCGATGATAGGTTGATATTGCTCCTGGAGGGAAGCGGGGTCGATGGGCCGCCACAGTCCGTCAAAATTTTTTCGGAAACCATGAGAGTATTCCTTCACCACTTCGGCGAAAGCGGCGCCGTTTTGGATTTTTTGGGCGGCCTGTTGGGCGGCTTGCGCGGCCCGGGTGCGGGCCTGGGCCCACTGCTGTTCGGTGGGCGATGACGTTCCGTCGGCGGGTAAATATTTCTGGGCCTGGACGTCGATCAGTTGAAACTGGACCTTGGGATCTTGGTAATAATTTTCTTTCAGGTGAGTGCGGTAGTAATGGATCAATTGGCGGCGGGTGATTTTTTCCGCCGACAAATTGGTTTGCTCGTAATAGCTGGTTACGAGGGTGCGTTTGAGTTTTTCCAGTTCATCTTCGAGGCTGGTGCCGGCCTGGGTCAGTTCGGCCTGAGCGCGGGCGGGGCTGCCGTCGAACTGCGCCAGGAATATTTTGCGTTTGTCGGCCATTTCCGCCTCAAGCGCGGCATCGAAATTTTGGTTTTTCTCGAGTTCCCGCAGGGCGTGTTGATAAAACAGGAGGTTGCGGAGTTGGGCGGCGGCTGATTCGGTAATGGCCCTTTGAACCTGCTCGAGGAACTGCTGGGGAGGCATCTCGGCGATCCATTGGCCAAACAACTCGCGCAGGGGGGCGATGACTTCGGTGGAGGTAATCGCGTCATCGTTTACGCGTAAGACCGTTCCGGTGAGGTTTATCACGAGGGCAGGAGTGGTTTGGTCGGCGGCGATTTGGGAGGCCGGGGGTTGGTCCTGTATCACAAACTCTGGAGTGGGGTTAGGACCGCCTATAGAAAGAGCCGGCATCAGCGGCAAACAAAAAATCAGCCCCCTTAATATTACTTTTCGGGTCCGCAAGGCGCAGTTCCTTTCCAAATAGGGAAATTCAGTATATCGTAAGTGCCGGGACGAGGCAATATCATGTTTATCGCCTAAAAAAAGGGTATTTATGTGATGATTTTATCTTAAGTTCCTTCTTTATATGGGGGCAAATTTGAGGGGGAGCGGCGGAGGATTTTTCTCAATAAGGCCAGGATGGTGGCGGCCGATTCAAAGTAGTTTTTTTCCAGGCGCAGATGAATGGTATGGTCGTCGGGCATGGAGATCCGGCCGGGCCGGTCGGCGAATAATGATGCGCCCGGCGGCATTTTGTTCATAGAGAAGACAAGGTCGGGGGGTTTCCGGACGATACTGCGGATGGACCATTTATCGGCGAGCATACGTATTTCCGCTAGCTGGAGCAGATAATCGACCGCCTGAGGAGGCTTTCCAAAAAAGTCTTTGAGGTCATTTTCCAGTTGCTCCAGGTCGGCGGCGCTGCTGCAGGTGGCCAGTCGGCGATAGACGTCCATGCGTTGTCTTTCGGAGCCGATATAATCAGCGGGGATATGGCAGTCGAGGTTCAAGTCGAGGTGGCAGGCAGGTTTAAGCGGTTCGGGCTCATCCTTGAGACGGCGGACGGCGGCGGCGAGCAATTGACAATAAAACTCATAGCCCACGGCATCGATATGACCGCTTTGTTCAACACCCAGGATATTGCCGGCGCCGCGGATTTCCAGGTCCCTGAGGGCTATGCGAAAGCCCGATCCCAGTTGAGAGTATTCCTCGATGGCTTTTAGTCTTTTGGCGGCGGTGGGATTGATGGTGCGGTTGGTCGGCAGGAGCATATAGGCGAAGGCGCGGTTTTTGTGCCGTCCGACGCGGCCGCGGAGTTGGTGCAGTTCGGCCAGGCCGAAGCGGTCGGCGTCGTTGATGAAAATAGTGTTGGCGTTGGGAATATCGAGGCCCGATTCGATAATGGTGGTGCAGACGAGGATGTCGGCCTCGTGCAGCACAAAGGCGAGCATCCGCTCTTCCAGTTGGTGTTTGGGCATCTGGCCGTGGGCGACGATAGTACGAGCTTCGGGTACGAGTTTTCGAATCGAATCGGCGACTCGATTGATGCTCTGGACGCGATTGTGGACGAAATATATCTGGCCGTCACGGTTCAGCTCGCGGAGGATCGCCTCGCGGATGCGGTGTTGATCATGAGAGCATACTTCGGTCACGATACTGCGGCGGTCCAGAGGCGGGGTGGTCAGGGAGGAGATGTCCCGAATACCCAAAAGGGCCATGTGCAGGGTCCGCGGGATAGGAGTGGCGGTCATGGTGAGGATATCTACGGTTTTGCGGATGGTTTTGAGTTTTTCCTTGTGTTCGACGCCGAAGCGCTGCTCTTCGTCGATGATGATCAGGCCCAAGTCTTTGAAACGGAGGTCGCCGCTGAGGATTCGATGGGTACCGATGAGGATGTCAATCTGGCCTTGTTGGAGGCGTTTAATGAGGTTTTGGGCCTGTTTGGGCGTTTGGAAACGGCTGAGCACCTCGACGACGACGGGAAAATCGGCCAACCGCTCGGTGAAGGTACGGTAATGCTGACCGGCCAGGACGGTAGTGGGTACCAGGACGGCGGTTTGCTTGCTGGACGCGGCGACCTTGAAGGCGGCGCGGATGGCGAGTTCGGTTTTGCCGTAGCCGACGTCCCCGCATAGCAGCCGATCCATGGGGCTGGGCCGTTGCATGTCTTTTTTGATGTCCTGGTTGGTGGTGATCTGGTCTTCGGTATCCTGGTAGGGAAATGATTCTTCCAGTTCGCGCTGCCAGGCGGTGTCGAGGGGATAGGCGATGCCCGGGGCCATCTGGCGGTAGGCCTGCAGTTCGACCAGTTCGCCGGCCAAATCACGGACGGCGTGGGCGACTTTTTGTTTTTGTTTTTCCCAGGTGCGGGTTCCGATTTTGGCCAGTTTGACGCGTCCGGTGCGGCAGCCGACGTATTTATGGACCAGATATATTTTGTCGGCGGGGACGTGGACGACGGCCCGGTCGGCATACTGCAGGGCGAGGTATTCTTCCCGGCGGCCGTTCTTGATGAGGATTTTCATGCCCTGGAATCGACCGATACCGTAATTGACGTGAACGACCAGGTCGTTTTTGTCCAGGTCGGTGAAGGATTCGATGGCTTGAATATTTTTAACCCGGCGGATACGGCGCTGGGGCTGAAACTGGCCGAAAACTTCGTGATGACTTAATAGTATAAGGCGACTCTCGGGCAGGGCGAAGCCGCGATGAACCAAGCCGATGGGCAAGTGTAGATTTTTATGGTTGTGAGGGGGCGGCGATTCGTCGGATATGGTTTTATGGTCCGACGCGGCGGGATTTTGCCCTGATTGGATAATTTCGGTGACCCGCTGTTTTTGAGCGGCGTTTTCGCAGAAGAAAAACACCTGGTTATCCCGGGCGGCTTCGATGAGGCCGGGGCGGTCAGGGTCGGGGGTCAAAGCGTCGGCGGCGAGTTTTTCAAACCGCTGGACGGATTGTGCCGCCAGATTTAAGGTCTCGGCGCAAATGTGAGTGGGGAAACGATTGGCATATAGGATGTCAAAGGCGGCCGTATCGCCGAGCACCGATTCGACGGAAAAGATATTTTCAGGCTGGTCCAGGCGCTGGAGGAAGATGCGGCCCAGTTCGGCGATTTCGGCGGATTCTTCCATGATTACCAGGGTGTTTGCCGGCAAGTATTTCAGGAAATTTGCGGCGTTCAGGGCGGGGCCCGGCCCCGGGGCGCTAATGTTTTTACAGCCGACAATGGTGATGGTTTTTATGGGGCGGGTGGAACGCTGGGTGTCGAGGTCAAAAAAGCGGAGCGATTCAATTTGGTCGCCGAAGAACTCGACGCGAAGGGGCTGATCCTGGCCGGGGGCGAAGATATCGATTATGCCGCCGCGGCAGGCGAACTCACCCACAACTTCGACCTGGTGAACGCGGTTGAAGTTTTGATCGACAAGCCAGCGGGAGAGGCCTTCAACCGCGCCGGTGGGAGTTTGTGTTTCGGGTGGGGCAAGATTTTGAGGTTGATCAACCGTCAGGTCCTGGTGGACAGCCAATTCCAGCGACTGTTTTTGCAGAAATTGCTCACTGGGCACGGGCTGCATGAGAGCGGCAATAGGAGCGGTGATGATGGGGTTGGTCAGGAGCTTGCTCTTTAATAGTTGGCAGAGCCGCAGCCTTTCGCAGGCGATTTCGGAGGTGGGATCGGGTTCGGTTTCGTGGGTTTCGGCGGCGGGCAAGAGCGATATGCCTCTTCCGGCGAAGGTTTCCAGATCGTCCTGAGCCTGATCGGCTTGCGAGACGTGAGCGGTAACGTATAAAACCGGACGCGCTAAATAGTGGTTAAGCAAAGCGGTTATCAATCGGGGCAATGAACCCCAACAGCCGGGGGCTTCGCAATGAACAGGTTGCCGGCGGGAAACGACAGCAGATGAGGCATCTTCGGCATCATCGGCGAATAACGCGATCAGCCGGGAGAAAGGAGAGGCGGCTTTGGAGTTTTGGGATTGATCCGGAGCGCTCGCCAGCAGTTTATATAGTTGAGACAACAGGTCAGCCATATATAATCCAAACCCCCGACAGAAAACCGGGGGCTAAATATGCATGCCTTTGCCGGACAAAGGCCGGGGCTTCGGCTATTCTTTTTCGGCGATCTGGTAGAATTCATCGAGGGTGGTCAGGCCGTTACGAAGTTTACGGAGGCCGTCTTCCCGGATGGTCTGGAAGATCCAATCGCCGGCGGCGATGCGCAATTGATGGATGGTGGGCCGATTGGCGATGGCGTCGCGAATCTGGTCGTTGACAGCGAGTAATTCGAAGACGGCCAGGCGGCCCCGATAGCCGATGTCCAGGCACTCGTCGCAACCTACAGCGGAATATAAAAAATGGCCGGCAAGATCCTCCAGTCCCATACGGGAGAGTTTTTTAATCGCCGGTCGATATTTCATTTTACAGTGGGGGCAGAGTCTTCGGAGCAGGCGCTGGGAGAGGACCGAAGTAAGAGCCGATCCGAGCAGGAAGGGCTCCACTCCCAGATCGAGCAGGCGGAAGATACAACCGATGGAATCTCGGGCATGCACGGTGGTGAGCACTACATGGCCGGTCATGGCCGAGCGGATGGCCATCTGGGCGGTGTCGGAATCTCTAATCTCCCCGACCAGGATGACGTCGGGGTCCTGACGCAGCAGGGAGGCTAAAGCGGAGGCGAAAGTGACATTGAATTTGGGATTTACCTGAATTTGGGTGATCTCCGGTAATTTATACTCGACGGGGTCCTCCACCGTAACGATATTCTTATTGAGGGCATTCATTTCCTGGACGATGGCGTAGATAGTGGTGGTTTTTCCACTGCCGGTAGGCCCGCAGACGACAATCATACTGGATTCTTTAAAGGCCTTTTGCCGCACCTGATCGAGGATGTAGGGGTCCATGCCGAGACTGGAAAGTCCCTGGGGGGCAAGATTTTTATCCAGGATACGAACGACCAGTTTGTCGCCGAGGGTGCTGGGGGCGAAGGAGATGCGGAGATCGACGCGGCGGTCGGGCAGCTGCACGGCAAAGCTGCCGTCCTGCATGATATTCCTCTTATTGATGTCCAGGTTGCACATCAGCTTGACGATGGAATATACCGAACGAGCGATCAGGGGTTCTAAGGTTCCCAGACGATGCAGACAGCCGTCAATACGGTAACGAACCACAAGTTGATCTTCTTTGGGTTCGACATGGATGTCGGTGGCGGTAAACTGGAAGGCCTTTAAGATCAACTGCTTTAACCTGAGCATCGCCTGGGAGATTTCAGAGGCGTCCTTACCGACGGGATGAGCAGGTCGGCCCTCAGCATTGAGGGGGATGAGATGGTTGATGGTAAGAGGGCCTTGGGTGCTTCTGGGCATCCTGGGGATGGAGATGTCCGATTCCACTAATTTCATTTCCGAGTCATCGGAGGCCGGAGCGGCTTGACGGAATTTGCCGGCGGTACCAGCAACTAGAGGGATTGATTCAGGGATTTTCGATGGATGAGCGAGAGGGATAGTCGGGGATTTGGGGGCGCCGCGAGAGGGGCGTTTTTTAGCTTTCTTTGATTCGGCAGCATCTATTGGGGGCGCCGACTTGACCAGGGTAGGCAGTTTGGGGGCGTTTTGATCAATGTGGGCGGGATCGGACCAGAAACGGATCGTAGCCGAGCCGATGCCGATTTCATCGCCGTCATTTAAGGGTTTAGGGCCGTTGATGAAATCCTGATCGAGCAGGGTGCCGTTTCTGCTTTTGAGGTCCCGAAGGATATATCCTTGATCGCTGTGGCGGATTTCACAATGGCGGCGTGAGGCCTGCCGGTCATCTATGATAATCTGGTTATCCTCCGTACGACCAATAGTTATACGTTCCATGTCGATAATAATGCGGCGGGCACGTTGATCGTCGTAAATATCAAAAACCGGCATATGAGCCTCATCCGTACTTTGAAGTAACAACAGTATGTAAAATGCTCCGCCAAGCCATGATGCGCATTCTCCGGCACCAATAATATGTTGGCAAAAAAGGGTGAATTTGTCAATAGGAGCCTTCCGTGCCGGAGCAGGGGATGTTTTAGTTAGGTTCGTAAGGGCGGTGCGGGGGTAAAATAGTAATAATCTCTTGTTAATAAATGCTTTATGTACTCTGACAACAATCCTCAGAGACAATTGGTCCTTCCCTTGGTACAGGATTGATAATATTTTGTTTGACTTTTTGATGCGTATTTGTGCCAATTGGCCATGGATAATTATAAAGGTAAGCAACATTCAACAACATAAGGAGTGTAAAAAATGAGAAAGAAGATGGTCTTTTGGGCAACGACGGTGCTGGGTTTTGGGTTGATTTTACCGGTAGCGGCGTACCCGTCGGATGAATTTGATAACGTCAAACTGACGTGCACGTCTTTTGCGGCGGGACGGCTGGCCACGGTCGATGGTTCGGCCTTGAGCGGGCACACCTGCGACGGCAACTGTGATTTTACCATTAGAGTAGTACCCCGGATGACTCACCAACCGGGAGAGAAGGTGCGGATCAATTACGCGGGGCTGCCGGGCGGGTTTAACCATGTGGTGCAGGGTGAGACCGAGATTCCACAGGTGCCGGTGACCTACCAGTATTTTCATCTGGAGTGCCCCATCGGCAATGAATACCAGGTGTTTTTCGGCGAAAATACCTGCGGGACCCGCAGAGAATTTGCGGTTTTGTCGCGGGAGGAGGCGAAGCTGGATTATACCCAGGTGGCGGCTCAGGGCCTGCAGCGGGGCAGGACCGCGCGCCAGGCGATCGAGGCAGCCGGGGCGCTGATTGAGAAATATGGCATGAAGGGGCTGGGGGGTTCCGGGGAGAGTTTTCTGGTGAGCGATCCCCGGGAGGCATGGTGTTTTGAGATAGTAGGCCAGTCGAACCAGTGGGTGGCCCAAAGGATACCGGACGACCATGTCTGCCCACACGCCAACCGGATGCGGATTCAAGAAGTCGATCTGAGCGATAAGGAAAATTTCATCTCGTCGCCCGACCTGATTCAGCACGCCATTGAAAAGGGGATGTATAATCCGCAAAAAGACGGTCCCTTTAATTTTGCCCGGGTCTATAGCGGCAATCAGTCCCGCGGCAACCGGATTCGTGAATGGCGGATGTTCAGCTTGTTATGTCCTTCTAAAAAGTGGGACCCGGAGGCCGAATCGTTTCCCTTTTCCGCCAAACCTGATTTTAAGATTTCCGCGCGGTGGTGGATCGAAAGCGTCTGGCGCGATCATCTGGACGACACCGAGTATGATCCCACCAAAGGTATTTCCGGAGGTCCATTCGAAAGTCCCGCCTTTGCTCGTTTGGTGGGAATGAGTTCCGAACGGACCATATGCACGCCCGGTTCGGGTTACACGTGGGTCTCGCAGGCCCGTTCATGGCTGCCCGATCCGGTGGGCGGGGTGGTCTGGTTCGGGCTGGACTGTCCGCGTTCGACCTGTTATGTGCCCTTTTACGTGGGCATTTCCCAGACGCCGGAATCCTGGCAAAAAGGCGACTTCACTCAATTCAATCCCGAATCGCCCCGCTGGTATTTCCAGGTGATCGATACCTTCTCCTGGCTTAAATATAACCAGATGCATCAGGACGTCAGAAAGGTCTTCGATGCCCTGGAGGAGGAATTCTTTGACGAACAGGCCGATGTCGATAAGATTGCCGCCGCTCTGCATGAGGAAAATCCCGAATTGGCCCGCGACTTTTTGACCCAGTATTGCAACGGCCGTGCGGCTAAGGCGGAAAAGGCGGCCAAAGAATTATTCTATCAACTACTCACCAAATACGCCGAAGGCGGCCCCCGCGCCCAAATCAGCCCCGCCTGGTCGGAAATAATTAGAAAAAAATAAAGACCGCGCGGAACACAGCCCCATCCTGCGAACGATATATTGACATCGACGAACCGTAATATTATTCTACGTCATGTAAAAAAGATTTCTTCGTAAGGATCACAACATGGTTCTATGTATAATGAAGGTAAGACTATGTTTAAGAGTATAAGCATAAATAATTTCCGGGCTATCACAAACCTGGCGATAGATAATTTTGGTCAGGTTAATTTATTAGTAGGAAGTAATAACTGTGGTAAAACCAACGTTTTAGAGGCGTTGTTTTTATTAATTGGTGCAACAAATCCCCAATTACCTCTAACGATTAATGGTTTAAGAGGGCTGTCCTTTATCCATCGAGAGATGTGGCCAACGTTTTTTAGAAATATGGATATGTCGTTACGGATTGAAATCACTGGTAAAATTCACGGTACGGATGCAGAGCATATGCTTGTGGTTCAGCCAAAGTTTGAAAAACAAATTGAATCTGAACCTATAGAAGTTGGTTCAGATATTCAATCTTTAAAAATCGAAAATAGCGAAACTCTGCAGGCAATTCCTCCAAACGGCCTTAAATTAGCATATTCGAATTCGGAGTTTCCTGAAAGAAATAATGTATCGGAAATATTCGAAAAAGATAATAAGGTTGTCACTCAAGGTATAAAAGATACTCCATTTCAGGGCATCTTTATTAGTCCGACACAGGCATTTGATTGGAAGGCCAGATTTGCTCCGGCACAAAGAAAAAAACTTGTTATGGAAGTAGTCTCATTGTTGCAGGAAATTGATCCAAAAATTGCTGACTTAAGATTAAATGAGATTGGATTGCTGGAAGCTGACAATGGGTTGTCTCGCCTATTGCCAGTGAATCTAATGGGTGGAGGTATAGCAAAATATTTAACTGTCTCTTTAGCAATGCTTGAATTTCAGAACGGAATGGTTTTTATAGACGAGTTTGAAAACGGTCTGCACCATTCGGCTCAAAAGATTCTTTGGAAAGCGGTCTTTTCCTGGGCGCAAAAGCTAAATGTGCAGGTTTTTGCGACGACTCATTCTCTCGAATGTATAAGAGCCTTTAGCAACTCTATCAGTTCTTCTTTATTTGAGGCTGAAGCCAAGCTTTATCGCATTGAAAGAAAAGAGGAAAAATTTAGAGCGGTGGAACTTACCAAGGAGGTTCTTGCCGAATCACTCGCCAGTAAATGGGAGATTAGATAATGGAGGGGAATCTCGATCCACTATTACAGCCGATTGAATTTAACAAGATTTTAGCTGTCGAAGGACAGGACGAGGAAAATTTCTTTGGTGCCCTTTTTAGGCACATAGGAATATTAAATATAGACATTCGTCAAGTGGGCGGGAAAAATCAATTTCCTCGTAAATTGCCCGTATTGAAAGTATCTACCGGCTTTAATAATGTTACTCATCTGGCTGTCGTTCGTGATAGAAACAGCGATAACGCCTTTCAGAGTATCGTGAATATATTAAAAAGAATGGATTTAACGCCTCCTGACGAACATGGAGGATTCTCAAGTGGTAAACCAAAGGTGGGAGTTTTTATCATGCCCGGAGAAACCATTGGCGGGACGATGTTGGAGGATCTTTGCCTGAGGACGGTTAGAGAAGATGATCCCGCGATGAAATGTGTTAGAGAGTTTACCTCCTGCATATCCGAGTTAGAAAATCCCCCTAAAAACATATCAAAGGCTAAAGTCCAAACATTTCTAGCAGCTCAACCGGAGATTGTAAATTCAGTTGGTTTAGGGGCCGAGAAAAATTACTGGGATTTTGAATCTTCTGTTCTAGATGAATTAAAGCAATTCTTGGGAAACTTGCGTTAAGTATCTTTTTGGCAAGCAGTTAACTTGCTTGATGGTCAGCGTTTCTACATTTTTTGCCAATTGGACAGCCTGGGTGATATCGGTCGGGGCGGCCGAGCGGATGCAGTTGTAGCTTTGGCGGCAGGTTTCCTGTTTGTTGCAGGGGCAGCAGGTAACATTTGCCTGGATGACGACCACCGGCTGTTCAGGGCGGATGCGGTAGGCCGGGTCCACCCCTCCGAAGATGGCGACGGTTGGAGTCTTCAGGGCGGCGGCGATGTGAAGTACGGCTGAATCCATGGTCACCACCACGCCGGCCGCCGCCAATAATCCGAAGAGCTCCGTCAGTTGCAGTTTTCCCCGGGTGTCAACATTACAGGGAATTTCCGGTGCGGGATCGTTACCCACCAATACCAGTTTTTGTGGTAGATTGTTGTCGGCCAGGTGATCTTTCAGCAGGGCCGCCTGTTCGACAGGCCAGGTTCGGGAAGGGTGGCCGCCTTCCGGGGCAAAAACCACCGCGTCTCTTAGATGTTCAAACGGCCTAGTCCAGCCGTCGGGGACCGCCAGGGCCGGCGGCGGGAAAGGCGGATCGACCGCCAGCAGTCGGCCGAACTCATCGGTACGATGCTCGCAGGGGGATGAGTGTCTGGTCAGATCGTCCAGATCGACGACCTGGTCATCATCTGGTGCGTCGATAGTGCAGTTATACCAGGCAAAGTCGGGCCGCAGGGCGGAAAATGCATCGAGCCAGTCCGGCTGAGTGATGACATTTATCGCATAATCCTGGTAGTGTAGCCGATCCAGCACCGGCAGCAGGCATATAACATTTCCCAAACCATGACACCGCCGCACCCACAGACACTGATCTGAATCTTCGATTAATAATCCTGCCCGACCGCCGGTTGTTTTTGGGGGGCTGATCACCGCATAATCATCCTTAAAGGCCTATTTACCAAATAAAACTACCTTAACTAATCAAATCGGCTATTTTCGGCATCAGAGTACAAGACCGGCATGGTTTTATGTTTTTATAGATTCTTAGGACCGATAATCCGGGATAATTTATGCATTTCGAAGGGGGTTTCCGACCTTTAGAAATGCGAATTAGCGCTTTCGGAGGCTGGCGGCAATGGGAGATAAAGATCAACAGGGATCGCCTAAAAAGACGGTTTTGATTATAAAGCACGGTTTTTCAGAGACTTGCGATCATAAAATCTCGCCTATCGTAAGTTATGGGGATGTTTTTCGGTGTACCTGTCTGCTGGAGATCTTCAAGGATCGCCACGTCAGCTGGATAACGGCCATTGCAGCAAAAGAGTTACTGGCAGGAAATCACCTTATTGACAGGTTAATCCTTGCTGACAGCCCGGAGGATTTGGGGTACGGGCAGCTATTCGAGCACTACGATACGATCATAAACCTGGAAAAACAAAGGGATTGGTGTGAATTTGCCTCCGCTCTTTCGGCCAAGAAGTATTACGGTTTCAGGGATTGGGCCGGGATCGGCGCCGATGCTTTTTACTCTGATTCCGCCGCCGCTTTGGGCGATGCCTTACAGCGTAACGGTTATCGTGCCTTTCAGGAGACGCTTTTTCGGACGGTGGGGCAGGAATGGGCCGGCCAGCGGTATGTGCTTGGTTATCAGCCATTTGTGACGGAAATATATGATGTCGGCCTGAATTATCACGTCGGACCCAAGTGGCCCACCAAGGCCTGGCCGATAGGGCACTGGCGGGAGCTTCATCGTCGATTGACGGATAGGAACTATGCGATTTGTTGGCAGCAATCGCTCAACAGCATCCGCCAATATGTGGAGTGGATCGCCTCCTGCCGACTCATCGTCACCACCGATTCGCTGGGGCTGCACCTGGGATTGGCCCTGAACAAGAAGATGGTGGCCCTGTTCGGGGCGACGGCCTCCGAACAGATATATATGTACGGCCACGGGATAAAACTCACGCCGCCCTGTGATCGGCCGTGCCTGCCCTGTTTTCAGGCCCGCTGCGATTATGAACAAAGCTGCATGGAGTATATCTCGGTGGATACGGTGGTTGAGATGGTGGAATTGCTCAGGGGCGCTCCGCGGGCGCCGGAGGGGGCGGACCTACAAATCCGGCCGAGCAAACAGAGGAGGCCGGAATTGATTTCAACGGTGTAGTCTAGTGTCGCATTACAATAACACCACGGACCAACTAGCGCTGTTGCCGGAAGTCGCAATAACCGACGACTGTAATTATATTGCGGCCTTTATCACCATGGCCTGTCCCTATCACTGTGATTACTGCATCAATGCTTTTGAGTCCGACCAACACCGAAACTGGCCTATGATGCCGGGGGCCGACTGGATAAGGGGCCTGAGTCGGTTGACCAATCTGGACCGCCCTGATGGGTTAGTGCCGGTGACCCTGCAGGGCGGCGAACCCAGCGTGCATCCGGATTTTTATGAAATTATTAATGGGTTACCGAAGCAAATTCGAATCGATATTCTGACCAATCTTTGTTTTGACGTGGGGGAGATGATCAGGCGGGTAGATCCGCATCGGCTGCGACGGGAGGCGCCGTACGCCTCCATCCGGGTTAGTTATCATCCGGATCAGGTCGATTTGGAGGAGCTGTTAGCCAAGACGCATCGTCTGCTGGAGGCGGATTTTCACGTGGGGATCTGGGCGGTGGGGCACCCTGATTGGGCCGACCATATCGGGGCGGTTCAGGAACGGGCGCGGCGGGAGGGGATTGATTTTCGGATAAAGGAATTTCTAGGGACGGCACACGGCAAACTCTATGGTACTTACAAGTACCCTGACGCCTGTTCGCTGCAGACCACGCGGCAGGTGCTTTGCCGAACAACCGAGCTGATCCTTGGTCCCGACGGCAGCGTCTATCGCTGCCATCATGATCTATATGAGCAGTTTGAGCCGGTGGGTCATATACTTGATCCGGATTTTCGCATGAAGGGGGAGTTTTTGCCCTGCGATTGTTACGGCCACTGCAATCCCTGTGACATTAAGATAAAGACCAATCGCCTGCAGCAGTTCGGGCATACGTCGG
>Ga0111186_1081_pt1 | contig 28089 bp, 23 predicted proteins | sample DeeMarSWOR324_28_FD_80243 | JGI IMG/M metagenome (GOLD analysis project Ga0111186, IMG submission 80243) | Phycisphaerae bacterium SM23_30 | reverse complement strand
ACGCCGGAATTTTCGATCAGCTGCTCCAAAACGGGCAGTTTCTCCAATGCCTTTTGATAGACATAATCTATCTCCAGACTCAAGGCCCGATGCTCTACCGCCGCACACTCCCGACCCGTGATTATCGCTGTCATCAATCCCTGCCGCCGCCAGATGCGAATCCAGGCCCCGTCGTGAACGTGGAACCTTTTGGATTCCGTGCCGTCATGATGCACGATAATTCCCCCATCGGTCAGCACCCCATCGACGTCCATCGCCAGCAGTTTGATATTCGGCTTATTTTTGTTGCTCGCCATTGATCCTGTCGCTCAATCGAAAATATACGACATTTAATCCCAAGCAAAATCAACTAATGCTTACACAGTGTAACCTTTATAAAATCAAGATGCTGTTATCTATTACTGCACCACCCTCAAAGCCACCACGTCCTGCACATCGATGAGCCCTACCGGTCGGCCGTTATTATCAACCACCGGTATTTCATCGATGCGGTGTTCATGGAAAATGGCCATAGCCTCACTGGCCAGGGTATCGGGTTTGACGACCTTGGGATTAGGCGTCATAATCTCGCTCACCGGCAGATTATGCACCTCGGCGGCTTTGTTCCGGATAGCGCGATGCAGATCCCCATCGGTGAGCAACCCGCTGAGTTTGCCGGTCTCATCGACCAGCAATACACAACCGTGCCGCATCTCAGTCCGCGCGTCAGCCTGAGCCAGCGCTTGCTGAATGGTGCATTTATCCGATGCCGAAGGCAGTGGTTTGCCGCGGGTAAAAAGAGCGGCCTGCTCTACGGTGATCAATCGCCGACCTAATTCGCCGCCGGGATGGTAGCGGGCATAATCCTCGGCCTGAAAATTCCGTGCCTTCATCACCGTCACCGCCAGTGCATCTCCCAGCGCCAGCATACAGGTGGTGCTGGCCGTCGGCGCTAATCCCAGCGGGCAAATTTCTTCGATTTTCCCCAACGAAATCACTATATCACTATGCCGGCCCAGCGGCGAATCCTCTTTACCCGTTATTCCTATCATCTTTATCCCTAGCTGCTTTATCAAGGCAATCAGACGCACTACTTCTTCACTGGTTCCACTGTGGCTTAACGCTATAACCAGGTCCTCCCGCCGCAGCCTGCCCAAGTCCCCGTGCACCGCCTCGGCGGCATGTAAAAAATAGCTCGGCGACCCCGTCGAGGCTAGGGTCGCCGATATCTTCTGGGCGATAAAACCCGGCTTGCCGATGCCTGTCAGCACCACCGCTCCCGTACAATTCAAAATCATCCGGACAGCGCGGTTAAAGTTATTATCGATACTTTCAGCCAATCGGGATATAGACTCGGCTTCCCGACGCATTAGATCACGAGCCTGTTCGAGATCTATTTTGGTCATAATTATAAATCTCTAAATATTTATCCTATAATGAGTAAGATTTAACCATATCGCCGTAAAGGGAATTATCATACATTATCCCTCCGCCGTCAAGCAGTAGATTTGAACCGATTATACAAGGTTGAAAAATGTTATTATGGCGCATATTTTCGCTGGAAAACCACACTATATAGTATAAGCTGATCAACAAAACCGCCCGCGCAGGCGCCCTGATAGCCATTGGGCTGCCGCCGGACCAGCCGCTGTAAAAGCCCTTGGCCCAACTGACGCATTTTAGCCTCCACCGCCGCCTCCAAAGTCCCCAGGTCATCACCTGCCAGAGAAAGTTCCTGTGCATAAGCTGCTTCCAATTCATCCAGAATTTTGGTATCCATAATAGCGCCCTCCGTGGCAAATAGGGTTTTTCATTATTAAATTTACCTATTTTGCCGTCCCGGAGGGCAAATTTCCACCTACAAACATGACATGCACCCCAGCCTTTGGAACCCCATGTTTTTCTCTGGAAATCTGGGCCTTGTTTGTTTATGATTTGCGTTGATTGCTCGCCAGCAAAAGCTTGCCATGAGGATTATTTACGTAAGATTAACTCTTATAAACAGTAAGGAGATTAGTAGATGCCAGCAAAACTCATCAAAGGCAAAGAGGTCGCCGCTCAAATCCGCCAGGAAATCAAACAGCAAGTCGAAAAACTAAAAGCCGAAAAGGGCGTCACTCCGGGGCTGGTGACCATCCTGGTCGGCGAGGATCCCGCCTCCCAAAGCTATGTCCGGGCCAAGCAGAAAACCTCCCATGAACTCGGCTTCTATTCCGTTCAGGATAATCAATCCGCCGACATCCCCGAAGAAGACCTCTTAAAGCTCGTGGATAAATATAACAACGACCCCCAAATCCACGGCATCCTGGTTCAACTGCCCCTGCCCAGGCATATTAATGAGACCAAGGTGCTCTACGCTATCGATCCCGATAAGGACGTGGACGGCTTTCATCCCGTGAACGTCGGCCGCATGGTCATCGGCGAGCCCGCCTATCTGCCCTGCACCCCCTCCGGCATCCAGCAGTTATTGATCCGCAGCGGCACTAATATCGAAGGCGCCGAGACCGTTATCGTCGGCCGCAGCAACATCGTCGGCAAACCCATCGCCAACATCCTGCTCCAGAAAGCCGCCGGCGCCAATGCCACCGTCACCATCTGCCACACCCGCACCAGAGACATCGCCGAACACACCCGCCGGGCCGACATCCTTATCGTCGCCGCCGGCAAACCCAAGGCCGTCACCGCCGATATGGTCAAACCCGGCGCCGTGGTCATCGACGTCGGCGTCAACGAGATCGGCCGCACCGCCGAGGGCAAACGCAAACTCGTCGGCGACGTCGATTTCGACGCCGTCCAGCAAGTCGCCTCCGCCATCACCCCCGTCCCCGGCGGCGTCGGCCCCATGACCATCACCATGCTCATGCTCAACACCCTTCAGGCCGCCAAACGCGCCGCCAAATGATAAATGTGTTATCATATATAAAACGAAGGCTGTATCATGGGACGTATCATAACAAATGTAAGGATTACTAACTTACTTGACCGGGAATCAGTTTTAACCTGTGATGCTCTGGTTGATACCAGCGCCGCCTTTATGGTGTTGCCCCAAGCCTGGAAAGACAGACTAGGGAAAATAATTTCCGTAAGAGAAATCGATTGTGAAATTGCAACCCAGTGATCGGTCAAAGGTGAAGTATGCGGTCTGGTCGAGATTAAAATTGAAGGATTTAATCCCATTTTCAGTGAGGTTCTATTTCTGGATATGAAGCCGGAAGACGGCGTATGTGAACCATTAATCGGATATATTATCCTGGAGCAGGCCCAGGCTTCAGTCGATATGATCGGTCACCGGCTGGTCCATGTCAAAAGAACCGACCTAAAATCTTTGATTTAAGCAAACGTGTAGTATGGTCAAACTCGTTTGACCATGAAAATTAAGTAAAAATAGTGAGGCAGGGGCATAGTCCTTCCTGCCGTGCTATAAGTGAGAAGAGAATGAAGGCGGATTCATGTCTTTGGTTGCCGGAATGGATGGTTGTCGTACGGGTTGGCTTTGTCTAATCAAAGATATGGCTACCGATTGTGTTAATGCGAAGATACTTCCGAACATTAGCGGGTTGCTGGAGTTGGAAACGCAGCCCGAAGTGGTGACGGTAGATATTCCAATAGGATTAACGGATTGGGGACCGAGAGAATGTGATCGACTTGCACGAAAATACCTGAAAGCACCAAGGGCAAGCAGCGTTTTTCCGGCGCCGGTGCGACCGGTGCTGGAAGCTACGACCTATGAACAGGCATGTCAAATCGGAGATAAAGTTAATGGCCGTAAGTTAAGTAGGCAGTTATGGGCGATCCTGCCGAAGATTCGAGAGGTGGATACATTTCTTCGATCAGATCCAACTCGTCAGAGATGGGTCCGTGAAGTACTCCCGGAGGTCTGCTTTTGGGCGTGGAACAACAATAAGGCGATGACCCACAAAAAGAGGTCGCCGTCCGGCAAGGCCGAACGGGAGGCACTGTTGAAACCCCTGTACGGTAATGATTATGCGAGGATTCAATCAAACCTGCCGCAAGGTTGGTATGCTAATGATGACTTGCTGGACGCGTTCGCCGCCTTGTGGAGCGCTGAACGTGTTGTCGCCGGCAAAGCGGTGGTTCTGCCTGAGACTGTGCCCGTGGATTCCTGCGGGTTGCGTATGGAGATGGTGGCGTAGGTGAATAGCTTGAGGGGGTGGAGTAAAGGAATGAAAGATGAGTTAGATATGAAAAGGCGAGGGGAGGGGGGTTGGCGGTTGAAGCGGGGTTGGGTGAGAGTATCGGTAGGATTGGCGATGTTGGCATGGTTTGAGTTTTTGGGGGCGTTTTTATTAGCGTGTTATCAGGGCAGGCAAGTTGGGGCGATGTTGGTTCTGGTGGGGGGGTGGCCGATATTTTATGTTATTTCTTGGGGAATGATTTATATGACGGCGTATAGCAGTCGGCAAGGTGTGGAATTTCGCGCAGGATTCGGATATATGCGTAAGTTTTTTGGGGTGAGGATTTGGGAGATATTGCTAAAGAGCCAGCCGATAATGGCGCACGTACTTTTGATTGCGGTTCCGATATTAATCAGTTTAATGGCGGGAGTGGTTTTATGGGCCGTATTTTCGGATTATGGTTAACTCGGGTTTTTTTGCCGCATAATCCACGAAATCCGCGAATATATTATTCTTTAGTCGCCGCCCGCATCCGCGCCGGAATTAATTTACTTTCTCGAATACCATGCCGGGATGGAGGCCGGAGGAGACAAAGATGGTGTCTTCTCCGAGAATCTCGACTTTGATAGTAGAATTCTGTTTGGCGCCCAGGCCTAAAAGTTCGTCTATATCAATTTCGATAATTGAGCCGCGGGGGCGAATATCGGTAATCGACCACTTCTTACGCTGATTGTCCAGGGTAAAACGCACTGCCTTGTCGCTGGTAAATTCGTAAGTCCAATCCTGGTCTTGATGGGAATGGTGGATCCATTTGCCGGCAATCGGGGCCAGCTTCACCGTTGCGCCGCCGCCCCATAAAAAAATCAACGCCACGACCAGCAATCCGGCAACAATCCATATAAACTTGCGCATATTGACTCCTCCTAAAAGCTAAGATATATATCGACCGGAAAACAAGCCCGGTTTATCCGGCGCCTCAATATAAATAATGCGGTATGACCAAACTTGTCAGGCCAAATTTAAATGAAAAAAAATACCCGCTCATCACCTTTCGATCAGCGGGTATTCATATAAATGCGGAATGCTCAAAATAAGCTCCAGATCATATATTTTTTCGAGTTTACCGCTTATTTGTTATCCGTAGTCTTCTGCTTGTAAATTTTAAATATTCGAATATTAGGTCTTTTATAGACCGATCTTTAGCTTATTTTTTCACATTTATATAGTCGGAACCTTCAAAGGGGACTCCGTCAATATCGTCTCCCTTAAGTATTAATTCTACTTGCTGTCCCACTTGGTCCTTAACCGCCTCTTTAACCTGGTCAATATCAAATTTCGCCACCAGATTGCCTCTGGAGTCGGCTTTGGTCCAGGCAATCTCAATCTCGCTCAGGGTTGAGGGTTCATTTAATGTCAATGATTCATGTTCTACCTTGTAGTAAGAAATATCCGTATGAACCGTTACCCACACCCCTTCAGATCCAAGGGCCAGAGTGTTTGGAGAGATGGCAATTGAAATCTCATAGTTGTTACGAGATTCGGCAAAACATACACAAACTACCGCCAGTAAAAGCAACGCCGCTGAAAATAACAATTTTTTCATGATTACCTCCTTGTACATAATATAATAGAAAAAAATAAAAATAAGCGGTCAATTGTGGCTTAACAACTCAAGAACATTTACATGGTTTTCCATCTTTTCGAGCAACACATTTGTCACACATGAGATAAAATTCATAATACACGGTGTTTTCAGCGAATAGATCACCTTTAAACCGTCTTTGTGACATTCGAGTATCCCGGCTTTTAACATCAAGCCCAGATGGCGCGATACATTGGTACGTTGGGCGCCGATATGCTCGGTAATGTCGCAGACACACTGTTCGCCTTCGCTGAGAAATTCGATGATCGCCAGACGAATCGGATGGGCCATCGCCTGAATGATCTCGACTTTGAGATCTAATAACTTTTTGGCAGCCGGATCCATGGGGATAATACCTAACTCTTTCTATTTATAACTATGTTACTATGTTACTAATTTGTAACATAATTTCATAGTGGCGTCAAATAAAAATTGCTAAATATTAATAAAACAGCATCATAGCTGCTACGGTAGCGAAATCCCTTACCCGAGAATATGTATCGGGCTACCCGTCCAGGCCTCGGCCGCCTCCCCTACCGCCTCGACGAAGGTGGGGTGGGGATGAATCGCATGGGCCAGCTGCTCCACCGTTATTTTGTGACGCAGCGCCAAGGTAATTTCCTGGATGACGTCCGTGGCATGTGGGCCGATGACCACGCCGCCCAGAATCTGCCCGCTTTTTTCATCGGCCATGATTTTAATCATTCCCTGGGTCTCGCCGCACGCCTGGGCCTTGCCGCTAGCCATATAGGGAAACCGAGCTACTTTCAGATCAGGGCATTTTTCCCGGGCGGATTGTTCGGTCAGTCCTACGGTGGCCGCTTCCGGATGAGTGAATATCCCATAAGGCACCACACTGCGGTCATCGCTTGCTGGATGCCCGGCGGCGTTGTCGGCGGCCACGATGCCCATACGGCTGGCCAGATGAGCCAATTGCCGGTATTCAGCCACATCGCCAATAGCGTATATACCCTCAATGTTGGTCCGACACTGATCATCAACCTTAATATGACCGTTTTCCATTTCAATGCCCAATTCTTCCAGCCCCAGATTTTCAACATTTAACCTGCGGCCCGAACAAAGCAGTATCTTATCCACCTCTATTTCCCGCCCGTCTTCCAGGTGAGCCGTAATGCTGTTATCGCCGACCGTCGCCGAGACCACCGAGGTCCCGAATATCAAATTAACTTTTTTTCTTTTCAAACTGCTGAAAACCGCCTTTTCGATATCATGATCGATGCCGGAGGCGATGGTCTGATACTTTTTCACTACTGTCGTCGGGATGCCCAGTTCTGAATACATAGTAGCAAACTCGCACCCGATCACCCCGCCGCCGCGGATCAAAATGCTTTTCGGCAATTCTTCATTTGTGCAGGCTTCATCGGTAGTAATCACCCGGCCGCTCTCCCAGGGCAGATAATCCGGCCGCGGCGGCCGCGATCCCGTGGCAATTATTATCGCTTTTGTCTGGATCTTCTGCGCGCCTTTTTCCCCCGTTACTTCCAGGGTGTCTTTGCTGATCAGTCGGCCATGACCCGCTATGACCTCGATATTCCGCTTTTTCAGCAGAAATTCCACCCCTTTTCTCAGACCGCTGACCACTCTTGCGGTCCTTTTCATCAATTCCCTGGTGTCAATCTGAGGGTTTTCGATACTAATCCCGAATTGTTTTAGCTTGCTAAACTGCCAAAAAATTTCGCTGGCGTGCAGCAACGCCTTGGTGGGAATGCAGCCCACATTAAGACAGGTCCCGCCCAGAAGTCCTTTCTCAATACAGCAGGTTTTCGCCCCTCGCAGCGCCGCCCGCAAAGCCGCTACATAACCGCCCGGCCCCGAACCGATCACCACTACGTCATACTTTTCCATCATATACTTTAATCCTTTTTCTGCTCTTAAACCTCTGGCAAATATTTTACCGTTATTCAAATAGCACAAAAAATCAGGCTTATAGTGTATTAGCCCGGCAGTCCTTTATCAAACTTATTTTAATCCAGTCGGGATAGTTTGTCCGTCTTAACCATAATAACTGCAATAAGTTAGGTTACAAATACACATGGCGCCGCCCGGCGCGCCGCATTTTGCCCTTGAAAAACAATCGATATGGTGATAGACAATTGTTTTTGTGATAAAATTTGTCTGTTCAGGAAGCGGTGTTTTGAAAAAACAATTCGTACGAATGGAGGTTGTGATGAAAACAAGAATAAGCTTATGGTTGCCGATGTCTTTATGGTTACTCGGGGTGGTTAATTTTTCTTACGCCGACGTCATCAAATTTCTGCGTTATCCGCATATCTGTAAGGGCAAGATCGCCTTTTGCTATCACGGCGATATCTGGGTGGCTAACGACGACGGCGCCGATCCCTATCGGCTCACCAACCACATCGCCACCGATGCCGATCCGCGTTTTTCCCCCGACGGCAAGTGGATCGCCTTTACCAGCAATCGCATGGGCAACAATGACATCTGGGTCATCCCCGTCGAAGGGGGAAAGCCCCGCCAGTTGACCTTTCATACCACCGGCGACTCTATGGTCTATTGGACGCCTGACGGCGAAAATCTGATCTTTCGCACCTCTCGCAAAGGAACCTGGGGCAGCCCCCTCTATACCGTTGGCATCGACGGGGACCTGCCCGTCCCCTTTGATATCGACCTCGGCTCGACCGGCATGATCTCTGCGGACCAGAAATTTCTCGCCTTCAACCGCAACAGCTACCGCGGCGGCCGCAAACACTACAATGGAAACAACAGCACCGACGTCTGGATTCAGAACCTACAGACCAAAAAAATCACCCAGCTCACGGATAAAAACCTCAAGGATTACAAAAACCATGTCCACGACAGCTACCCCATGTGGGGCGCCGACGGCATGATCTACTTCGCCTCCGAACGCGACGACACCTTTAATATCTGGAAAATCGCCCCCACCGGCGGCGAGCCTGCACAGGTCACCTTTCACAAAAAAGACGGGGTTCAGAATCCCGCCATCAGCCCCGACGGCAAGACCATCATCTACGAAAATGAATTTGATCTGTGGAAGCTCGAGGTCCCCGACGGCCGGCCTCAAAAAATCACCGTTTTCCTCCGCTTCGACGACAAGGAAAACCTCTTCGAGTATCAAACCGTTAATTCCGAATGTACCGCCTTCGCCCCCAATTTCGACGGTTCCTACGTCGCCGTCGAAAACCTCGGGGAAATGTTCCTCGTGCCTGCCGACCCCAAGATCGGCGAAATGAAACGCCTCACCGAATCCGCCTGGAAAGAACAACCCGTCAGCTTCTCTCCCGACGGCAAATACCTGCTCTATATATCCGACGAATCGCTCGAAGAGGAACTCTGGCTTTATAACGTCGAAACCGGCCAAAAACGCCAACTCACCACCCACCCGTCCCGTAAAAGCCAAATTCGCTTTTCTGCCGATTCCAAAAGCATCGCCCTGGTAGCCAACAATATACTCTTCACCATAGATGTAGAGTCCGGCGTCATGACCAAGGTGCTTGATTACCTCGGCGGGATCAATATCAGCGACTGGACTAAAGATAAAAAATGGTTCGTCTTCACCCGCACCCTCGACGACGATTACAACCGCGAAATCTTCCTTTATAACGTCGATACCAAAGAGGAAATCAACATCACCCGCCACGATGAACGCGACATGAACGGCATCCTCGTGCCAGGATACCAGAATCTCGTCTTCACCTCCAACCGCAGCGGCGCCAGCCAACTGTTTGTCCTCCCCTTCAAGAAAGTCACCGTGGATCCGGATGACCCTTTATTGCGCGAAAGCGAACAAAATTTATTAAAAGCCACCTCCGGACAGGAGGAAACCGCCGAAGTAAAATATCGAAGACAGAGAATCGAAAGAAAAATTGAAGAACGTCGCACCTCCTCCCGCGCCCGCCAGCTCGATATAGATTTCGACGGCATTGATCGCCGCGCCGTCCAGCTAACCGCCGACACCGACAGCGTCTCGACTTTGGTCATGCTCTCCGATGACGGCAAAACCATTTATTATACCGGCCGCGACGCCGAGGGTGCGGGCTTGTTCTCGATCGATATCCTCGGAGAAAACAAGAAAAAGATCGCCGAAGGCTCTTTCCGCGACCTCAAACTCAGCCCCGACGGGAAAACCTGGTTTTACCGGGAGGGTAATGCCCTCCATAAAATGAATTTTAACGGCGGCGGTAAAAGTAAGGTTGAATTTTCTTTTACCATTAAAGTCGATAAACCCGGCCTCTGGGAGCAGATCTTCGAGGAATCCTGGCGGGTCATGAAATATCGTTTCTACGATGAAAACATGCACGGTTTCGACTGGGCCGCCATCAAGGCCTATTATAAACCCTTCCTGAAATACATCGGTGAAAATCAGGACCTCTACGATCTTACCAACGAAATGATCGGCGAGCTCAACGCCTCCCACGTGGGCCTGCGCGGCCCCTCCGGCAAAACCATGCCCTCCACTTACACCACCCGGTTCCTCGGCTTTGAAATGGAACCTGACCGCGGCTTCTACCAAGTCACCCATATCTACTGGAACGGCCCCGCCGATAAGGAATGGATCGACCTGAAGGTCGGAGATTATGTCGTCTCCATCGACGGTCAAAACATCAGCGCCGGAGATAACTACTGGAGAATCCTCAATGATCTTCTCAACGATTATGTTACCGTTGAGGTCAATTCCCAACCCTCCCCGCGCGACGCCCGCGAGATCAGGATCAAACCGGTTAACTCTCTGCGGGAAATCAAGTACCAGCAGTGGATCAAGAAAAATCGCGATTATGTCGAAGAGGTCTCCGACGGTCAGATCGCTTACGTCCACATCCGCTCCATGAACCAGAGTTCGCTGGAAATTTTCCAGCGCGAAATCGACAAATACCACATGCGCAAGGGCATCGTCATCGACATCCGCTACAACGGCGGCGGCAACATCGACCAGCAGTTAATCGACATTCTCGAACGCCGACCGTACGGCTTCTGGAACAATCGCTGGGGCACGCGCATTGCGGGTCGTCGGCCCCGGCAGCTCATCAACGGCCCCCAGGTCATGCTCATCAATCATCGTTCCGGCTCCGACAGCGAAGTCACCCCGGCCGCCTTTCGCGACCTTAATCTCGGTCGCATCGTCGGCCAGCCCACCGCCGCTGCCGTCATCGCCACCGGCAGTGCCAAGCCATACAACTTCGGCATCAACCTGGAAAACTACGGGGTGCCCCCGGACGTCTTTGTCGAAAACACCCCTGATGATGAAATGACCGGTTTCGACCGCGAACTGGACGCCGCCGTCCGCGAAGCCCTGCGCATGCTAAACGAAAAAAGCTATTAAAAATATATTAACAGGGCGGTTCACAAACCGATCCTGCAAAATAAAAATCGTGCGGCACCTCCAGGCGTTGTTTGGGGGTGCTTTTTTTATAAAAACGCGCCTTTTCTAAGAGGACATTGTATGACGGCACTGGCCCCGCCGTTTTGCTATTATTAGTTCGCGACGCTGGGTGCCCCGCCCAAACCGGCGCGGGCAGGTTTAGTTAGGCATGAAAAGAAAATAGGCCGAACGACTTGCCTGTGCCTGCACCGGCATGTTTAATCGCTGCTGCCGCTCATATCCGGTAAAAAAGCCATCGAAATGTTACTTGCCGCAGTCCGGACACTTTTCCAAAGCCCCGTCAAACGGCTTCTTGCACTCGGCGCAATATTCCACCGTCGTTACGCCCTGGTAGGCTGCTTCTTTCGGACAGTATGTGCCCTTGGGGAAGGTGCGGTTCTCCGTGGCGCAGAAGTATGGGTCGTCGAACATAAACCGATTACATTCGGGGCAATATTGGCCTTCCGTGTAGTCCTTATCGCATTTGTCGCAGTGTACCGTAGCGCCGGTCGAGGCCACTGCATTACAATGGGTACAGTAAGCATCCGCCTCCATCTCCGCACCGCATCCCGGACAGCGGTAACTTGCCAACTCTAAAGAATCAATTGGAGCATCCGCCCGCACCTGCCCTGTGTCGGCAGGTGTCGCCGGCATCTCTTCTTTACAGCCTGCCAAGGTAAATCCGACCAGCATTACGCTTAAGCACAAAACCACTACTCTTTTCATTTTTCTTCCTTTCCTGACCATTCCAAAACATTAACATTACCCAAAGTTCTAATCTTTATATTATTTCAGCCTCTGATTTTAAAGTCAAATTTGTTTTTGTTCTCAAATAATGACTGCCACCACCGTATTCACCTTTCGCAGCCTCAACGCCTGAAAGTATTGTTTCGTCTCCGACATCGGCGTCCGGTAGTCGGCTTCGTCCGTCAGCAGCATCGTCGGCCTCTTGACGTTCCCCGCCAATGATAACGGCGAACGCTTCAGATAATCTGCCGGATACTCCCAAAGTAAATTTGAACCAATTATACAAGGTTAAAAAACATTTTTATGGCGCACTTTTTCGCCGGAAAATGACACTATGTAATGCAGGCTGATCAGCAAAACCGCCCACGCGGGCGAACTCGCCGGTGAATGACGAAGCGGAGGGGCAAGAAAAGGACATGCAACTTTTCTGTCGTCCTTGCAGGATTGAGAGATGGTTGGGGATTGTCGTTTTCTTAACGAGAATTTTTCCTTTCTCTAAGTTTAATTACCGGCGCAGAATATTGCCGGCCATTTATATGAAATTTAAGATCGTCTAATTGATTTTCAGAGATATTTTGGGAGTCGGCTTTTAAATGCAAAAAGTAAGCTGTTTTACCAAGATTATGGTTAGGCAGATTATAAAAGTGGGCAATAATTTGTTAAATTCCATTTTACGCACCAGTAGAAGCTTTCTTTCTTTTTAGTAAAAAAAAGGAGAGGAAAAGTATGCCAACGATTATAACAAGAACCAACCATAGATACCAAGGGTTATTAGAGGCAGGCTCAGGATCGATGCTGGTTGGTTGTTCCGCCGATGTTTGCGACAAGTTGCCATCCGGCTTTTCTTTTAGCTGCTCGTTGGGCTCATTTATTATTTTTGGCGGAGTTTTTGGCGCATTTTCCAAGGCGTCCGGATCAAGCGGCAACTCCGGCGTATCAATTATATAATTATGGTGAAGGATATGATCGATCACTTGCGTACCGGGAGGGAGGTTGATAACAAATTCGGAATCCGGTATATCTACGTTTAGCGCAATGCTTTCAACGGAGATTGTTTCTTGAGCTGTACGACTGGCAGTCTGTATATTTCTCACCGTCTTGCCGGGAAACCGCATGCCATATCCGATGTCCTGGTAATTTGAAAAATGGATTATTTCCGCTGACGTGTGTTCCATATCATGTCCATGAGACACCGAAATCAGATCGTAAGGCGGAGCAAGGTCAAATCTGGTAATGATAACTTTATCCCAGGTTACATCTTTCGGATTGTTCCAGGTAATTTCCAGGTAATCCTCCGACGTATCGGTAGAGACGATGGTGCATGAATCAATCACTCGATTTAACAACAAGGGGAGAAACCGATAGTCAATAATTAATTTATCATCGCGATTTACACTGGCTGATCTTAAAAATGGAAGATAATCTAAAACAAATCCTTTATTTCTTGATTGGTCCTGACCCAGCATTTCATCATCCGAACCATAATCAATCCAGACCGTAACTCTTAGCAGGTCCGGTGCTTTTAATATACATTTTCGCTTTAATACTTGCTGAAAATCACTGTCTTTGGTGATAGTGTGAGTATTGGAAACTATCGATACATCAAAGGTCTTAATTTTTTTTAGATTTTCTTTCAGGTGTTCTAATTGGGGAATATTTTGGCCCGGGCAAACATTATTTAGATAAAATAAAAATACAATAATGAAGATTAGTAAATTACGGAACCTGGTCATGATTATCTCCTGAAAAATACTTCCGTCCGGAAATGTTATGCAGATTAACAATTATAAAGGTACATCTTCTGCCTCTGACATAAATACATACTGCACCTCCCATTTATACCAACCATACCGAATTCCACTTTGACACCAAGCATCTTCATAATCGCCATCGCAGGTATAATCATTTTCATCTACAAACCGTTTGCCTATAGACAAATAATGGGTGATTTATCTGCCCATTCGGTTTCACAAGTCTCCTGTTCACCATTGACATGCCAACGGCATTCTCCGTTCTCTTCAGTTTTATCGTAGTCATCACAAGGTTGCATTGAAATTTTAAGTTCCCAACAATTAACGGGCCACCAAAGACAAGTTTGAGCATAGGCAGTCATGGCGCCGCAAATAATCAATGTAAAGACGATTAAATGAATAGATTTAATTTTCATCAGATATCTCTCCTTTCTAATTAATACATTTTTAAAAAATGAATTAACGACGCAAGGGAATATTTACCAATCATCCAACAATTCGATTTTCATGTCAAGCTCCTTTCCGGCACGGCACTGAAATGCCAAATGCCCATATCATGTTTGACCTCTAATGAGAGTTTGGCAGGCCCAAATAAGCATTTTGATTCTCTTGTTCTGTTACTTCGTTAGTGAAGTGGGGAAAATGATGCGCGAAAAATTCGGATTTTTTTAAGAAAATTTATAAATGCTTTATTAACAATATGTTATGGAGGAAAAATTTTTTATTTTGTAATCAATTGAGATAACCACATGGGATAGTTATAATCTGTTTTGGCGATGGATGTTTCATCGGATAAGATATCCGATAGGTTAGGTTTTTTAGCTTAGTATAGCAAAATTAGCTTTTAGCAGGTTTTGGGGAAAAGCCGGGAGAGGCGGTAGTGATGCTGGAATTTTTGTTGTATCCCAAGTCGATAGCGATCATCGGCGCATCCCGGAGGCCGGGCAAGGTGGGCCATGCGATCATGGTAAACCTACTGGAAGGGGGATTCAAGGGCGAGATAATCCCGGTTAATCCCGGGGCAGATGAGGTTTTGGGGCTCAAGAGCTGGAAGGACCTATACAGCTTTACGGGGGGCATTGATCTGAGCATAATAGCGGTGCCGCTGGAGTCGGTACGAGAGGCGGTAACAAGCACGATCAAGGCGGGGACCAAGGCGGTGGCGGTGATAACGTCGGGATTTCGAGAGGTGGGGGCGGAAGGGGCGGCTCTGGAAGGGGAGATAGCGACGTTGTGCCGGGAGGCAGGGGTAAGGCTTTTGGGCCCGAATTGTCTGGGTTTGATAAATACCGAGCATGGCATGAACGCGACCTTTTCGCAACGGATGCCCATAAGGGGGGGTATATCGGTTATTTCGCAATCGGGGGCGGTGTGCACGGCGATGCTGGACTGGGCGGCGGCACGGAATCTGGGTCTGGCGAAGCTGGTGAGCATCGGCAACCAGGCGGATCTGAACGAGACGGACTTTCTGGTGGCGTTCACGAAAGACGAGCAGACCAAAGTTATCGTGGGCTTTTTGGAAAATATTTCCACGGGGGAGGGATTTATCCGGGCGGCGGAATCGGCGGTATCGGTTAAACCGGTGGTTTTGTTTCGGGCGGGCATAACACATTCGGGGGTGAAAGCGGCGCGGGCGCATACGGGCAAGCCGGGCGGCGATGAACTGACCTATGCGGCGGCCTTCAAACGGACCGGGGTGATTCGGGCGGAGAGTTTCGATGCGCTTTTCGATTACGCGGCGGCTTTGTCTTTGCAGCCCCTGCCGCGCGGCAACCGGGTGGCGATCATCACCAATGCGGGCGGACCGGGGGTGATCGCGGCGGATGCGATTGAGCAGTCAGGCATGAAAGTGGCGACCCTTCACAAAGACACGGCCAGCACCCTTAGAGATCAACTTCCTTCGGCGGCGATTGTAAATAATCCGATTGATGTTCTGGGCGATGCGGACCCGGCGCGTTACGCGACGGCGGTGAAAGCAGCGCAGCAGGACGATTTGGTAGATGCCATCATCGTGATTCTGACGCCGCACGCGATGGTGAAACCGGTGGAGACGGCGCAGGCGGTATGCGAGCGCAGTCATGACACCAAACCGGTGTTGGCGGTTTTTCTGGGCAGCAGTCAAGCGATGTACGAGGTGGGGAGATCAGCGGGTTGTAATCTGCCGAGTTATCCTTCGCCAGAGCGGGCGGTGGCGGCGCTGCGGGCGATGCATGAATATGCGGTCTGGCGTAATCGGCCGGCACGAGTGATAACGCGTTTTCCGGTTAATCGGCCGCGGGTGGATCGAATAATAGCGCGACATTTGAAGATTCAACAGATTCATATAGGGGAAGTGGAAACGAAAGAGATTCTGCGGGCTTACGATTTTAACGTTCCCGACGGTCAGGTGGCCAACAGTCCGGAGGAGGCGGCCGAGATCGCCGAGAGGATCGGTTTTCCGGTGGCGATGAAGATCGTGTCGCCGGATATTGTTCATAAGTCGAACGTGGGGGGGATCAAGCTGCACATTTCCACTCCGGAAGAGGTTCGGGACACGTTTGATCTTTTGACGCTGCGGGTGAGCCGCAACGCTCCCGAGGCGCGACTGCGCGGGGTATATGTGGAAAAGATGTGCGGGCGAGGTTTAGAGGTTATTCTGGGAATGACGACCGATCCCCAGTTCGGGCCGATGCTGATGTTCGGTCTGGGGGGGATATTTGTGGATGTTCTCAAGGACGTGTCGTGCTATCTGGCGCCGATCACGGCCGAAGAGGCGATGCAGATGCTGCGGGAGACGCGTTCGTATGCGTTGCTGATGGCTTCTCCGGGTCAATCGGACGTGGATTTATCGGCGATTACGGGGGGTCTGCAACGGATAAGCCAATTAGCGACCGATTTTCCGCCGATTGCCGAGTTGAATATCAATCCCTTTACGGTGGGCGAGGTGGGAACGGAAGCGATGGTAGTGGACGCGCGGATTACCCTGGTAAAGGCAGGGGGCAAATAAATGAACCATTCAGAGGCGAAGTACGATCGGGATTGGCTTAAGAGCTATGCGGGCATGGTAACGACGGCGCAGGCGGCCATTCGCCGGATCAAGCCGGGCAGTCGGGTGTTTATCGGGACGGGCTGCGGACAGCCCCAGTTGCTGGTGCAAGCGTTGGTGGAGCGGGCGGCGGAACTGGAGGGGATGGAGATTATCCATTTATTAACGCTGAGCGAGGTAGCATTTGCCCATCAGGAATTGGCCCGCCACTTTCGGATCAATAGTTTTTTTATTGCAGAAGGATTCCACGCCGAGCTGCAAAAAGGGCTGGGTGATTATACCCCGATATTGCTTTCCGATATTCCGCATTTGTTTCGTTCGGGCCGGCTGCCGCTGGACGCAGCGCTGATCCAGGTAACACCTCCTAACGATCACGGTGTGTGTTCTCTGGGGGTATCGGTGGACATTGTCAAGAGCGCCGCCCAGAATGCCTCCCTGGTGATCGCCCAGGTCAATACTCAGATGCCCTGGACTATGGGCGACAGCCAGTTGGACATCCACGAGATCGATATGGTGGTGCCGGCGGATATGCCTTTACTGGAGGCCCAACCGCCGGCACCCACCGAGACCACGGACGGCATCGCCGAAAATATAGCAGCGTTGATCGAAGAGGGCAGCACGTTGGAATTAGGCCATGAACGGATACCACAAGCGGTATTGAAATACCTGAAAGATAAACGTGATCTGGGCCTGCATACGGAAGTATTGACCGATGCCATTATTGAATTGGTGGAATCCGGCGTGATAACGGGCGCGCGTAAAAATATCGACCGGGGCAAGATCGTGGCCAGCACCTGTATGGGGACCCGCAAGCTTTATAAATATATAGATAAGAATCCGGTATTTTCCTTTCGCCCCCTGGAGTACGTGAGCGATCCGCAGTTGATCAGCAAGCAAAACCGGATGGCGGCCCTCAGCGTGGCGCTGGAGGTGGATCTGACGGGACAGGTTAGTGCTAATTCTCTGGACAGCAAGTTTTTTTCGGGGATAGGTTCCCACATAGATTTTATGCATGGGGCGGCGCGGTCGCCGGGAGGTAAGCTGATTGTGGCGTTGGATTCGACGCGGGATCATGGCAATGTTTCCCGGATTGTCTCTAATCTGAGTCATGGGGCGGGGGTGTCGGCGACGCGGTGGGAGGTTCATTACGTGGTGACGGAGTACGGGGTGGCATATCTTCACGGCAAGAGTCTGCAGGAGCGGGCGATGGCGTTGATCAGCATCGCCCATCCGAAATTTCGGGCGGAACTTTTAAGGGAGGCGATCCAGGATAACTACGTCAGTTCGGACCTGGCGGAGGTGGAAGGCAAGATTCTGGTGGGGCCGCAGGAATTGAAGACTTCGCTGGTGCTGGACAACGGGACGCAAGTATATTTTCGAACGATGCACCCGACGGACGAAAAGCCCACGGCTCAACTTTTCCGTTCCCTTTCGAAAGAAACTATCTATTATCGTTTTATGTCCAATATAACGCGGGTGCCCCAAAAACAAATCCAGAATTTTGTGTATATTGATTACCGCAATGACATGGCGATTGTGGGGACATTACCGGAGGCGCACGGGGAGGACATAATCGCTATCGGTCGATATTACCTGGATCCCCGGACCAACCGGGCGGAGGTGGCCTTTACGGTGCGAGACGAATGGCAAAACCGGGGGATCGGGACGTTTTTGCTGAAGTATCTGATCACAATCGCCAAACGTAATGGTATTGCCGGTTTTACGGCGGAAGTATTGCCGGAGAACAAACCCATGCTGGCGGTGTTTAATAAGAGCGACTGCGAGATACACAGTCACCTGCGCGACGGGGTGTATAGTTTTGAGCTGACATTTATATAATGAAGGCAGGTTGCCCAAATACTTAAACCAACCGACGCCCCATGTCATCATGAGGTGAAACCGAAGAGTCCGGCCATAAAGAGACATTTTTGGGCTGCCGGAGATTTGAGATTCTTTGCTGCGTTTGGAATGACATTTAAGTAAAAATTTATTATTAAATGGAGGTAATGATGATGAAGAGAGCAATGATGTTGACATTGATGATTGGTTTTTTGGGGGTGCATGTGAACTGGTTGGCGGGTCAGGAGAAGCTGCTGGTGAAAGAGACGTTCATGGAGATGGAATCGGTGGGGAGTCCTGCAATTTCCCCGGACGGCAAGCTGATTCTGTTCAGCCGCGGCTGGGTGGATAAGATCAATGATCGCAGCCGCAGCAATCTATGGATTGTGGATGTGGAAGGAGAAAGGGTGCGGGAATTGACGCACGGCAACTGGAGCGATTCCTCGCCGGTGTGGTCGCCGGACGGTAAACGGATAGCCTTTATATCCGATCGGGATGGTACCTCGCAAATACATGTGATGTGGCTGGATACGCGAGAGGTGGCGCAGCTTACGCATCTGGAGCAAGGGGCAGATAGTATCAAGTGGTCGCCGGACGGCAAGTATTTAGCGTTTACGCAGACGCTGCCCGATACGGAGCCTATCCTGTCGGTGAAACTGCCGAAAAAGCCCAAGGGAGCGAACTGGGCGGCGCCGGCGGTGATTGTGGATCGTTTGACGTGGGCGCGGGACGGACGCGGCCCGGTGCCTAAAGGCTATTCGCATATTTTTGTGATTGACGCGGAACTGGGCGGCACGCCCCGGCAGGTGACCTCGGGCGATTATTCGCACAGCGATCCGCAATGGTCGGCGGACGGCAGGAAGATTTATTTCAGTGCTATTCGTAAACCGGAGGCGGAATACCTGCACGGTGATTCGGAGATTTATGCGGTGGATCTGGAGACGCTGGAGATTGAGACCCTAACCGAACGTAAGGGCCCGGATCACGGGATGCGGATTTCGCCGAACGGCAGATGGATCGCCTATATGGGCTATGACGATAAGAACTACACCAGCCACCTGTCGAGTTTGTATCTGATGGACATAAATGGGGATCGGAAACGACTCTGGACGGGAGATCTCCCGAATTCACCGTCGAGCATCACCTGGGCCCAAGACAGTTCCGGGGTTTATTATCTGATGTCGGAGAAAGGAGAATGCCATCTATACTTTGCGTCCCGACGAGGACAAATAGAGAAGATAACCGAGGGCGTGCATTATTTGTCTGGATTATCAATATCCAAAAACGGACAGGTGGCGACGACATGTTCTGATTTTTATCGACCGGGGTACCTGGTGACATTCAGCCTTGAGGAACCGGAAAATTTTATAGAACTGGTGGATGTCAATGAAGATGTGCTGGCAGAGGTGAAGCTGGGAGAGGTGGAGGAATTATGGTTCAAATCTCCGGAGGGGCTGGATCTGCAGGGCTGGCTGATCAAGCCGGCGGAATTTGAAGAAGGTAAGAAATATCCGATGCTGCTTTGGATTCATGGGGGGCCCTGGTCGATGTATTCGGTTAGGTTTAACTGGGATTGGCAGAATTTTGCGGCCAAAGGGTACGCGGTTTTTTTTATGAATCCCCGGGGCAGTACAGGCTACGGTCAGGATTTCGTCAACGGGATCCAGTTTTCGTATCCGGGCAAGGATTATGACGATCTGATGGCGGGGGTGGACGCCGCGATTGCCAAGGGATTTATCGATGAAGAGAACTTGTTTGTTTGCGGGGGCAGCGGGGGCGGAGTGCTGACGGCGTGGATCGTAGGGCATACCGACCGTTTTCGAGCGGCGGTGTCGATGCGGCCGGTGATTAACTGGCATTCGTTTGTAGGCACCACGGACGGGTCGAGCTGGTATCGGCAGTTTGAAAAGATGCCCTGGGAGGACCCGACGGAATACGCGGTGCGGTCACCGTTGCATTATGTGAAGAACGTAACGACGCCGACCATGGTGATGACCGGCGAAGCCGACCTGCGAACCCCCATGACCCAAAGCGAAGAATACTATCGAGCCTTGAAGATGTTAAAAAAGGAAACCTTATTAGTGCGAATGCCGGAAGAATACCACGGCTGGCGAAGGCCCTCACACCGCCTCTTACAGCAGTTATACCTGATGGCATGGTTCGAAAAATATATGGAGAATTAAACGCTGAACAACCCCAAAATCTTAGTAGGGTGGGGCTTTGCCCCACGCGTTATCTGAAAGGTGTTTCAATGAACAAAATAAAGTTTCAGATAGTGATGTTGCTGGTAGTGGCGGCCTTGCTGTTAGCGGCGGTGGTATCAGCGGCAAGTCGGCAGGATGTGGTTTCAAAGTTGGAATCCAAGATCAAGGGACAACTCGCAGAGGAAACATGGGATTATGCCGGCAAGACGTTTTTGCGGGTGTTATGGGAGGACTATAAGAAAGCGCATTTGAATCCCGAAGAAGATGTACCGGGATCGGGTCACAGCATCTCCGGGAAAAAGCCCCAGGCGGAAAGCTTCGATCAGTATATAGGTATATATAATCGCTCTGCGGATCTGGATGCCTCCTTTATCGAGGTCACCAAGTCGCCCCAGGACAGGTTCTTTGTCGCACTGGAAGGACATAATATTCCCGCCGTCGCCCATAATAAATGTATTTTCTTTATAACCGGAGACGTGGTCTATTCGACTCTGCCGCGATTGGCGGAGAAACCTTACTGCCAGCTTGAGATGTTCATGCTCATTTTCACCGACGGAAAATACTACCTGGGATCTCCTATGTCGTCGGTGGACGGTTGGATTGAGTTAGTTAAGAAAACCGAGGAAGCCGCTGTCGCTTTTGATCAGCAACAATGGGGTGAGGGATTATCCGACATACCACCCCAAATGATGAAATTGCTTCATAAGCAGAAACTGGTGGATCAGGCATGGAGCGCCGATGTCAGAGCAGATGGGAAAAAGATCGTTTATATCAAACTGCATCAATCATTGTTAAATGAAGTCAGTCAAGTATGGACCATGAATCCCGACGGCAGCGACCAGCGGCAACTTACCTTTGATAAAAGCCTAAAACAGCATGTTATTTTCAGCCCCGATGGCAATCATATTTTGTACGTTCAAGATGACGGGGGATTGTATTTACTGGAGGCCCAGGGGGGTGATCCGATGCTATTGTCACCAACGCTGAAAGGCGCCGGCCGTCCCGCATGGTCCAAGGATGGTAAATGGATCGTCTTTAAAAAAGCGGGGGAAAATGGCATCTGCCTATATGATTATGAAAACCAAACTCATAGAGAACTTATACTGGAGGAGATACCCGCCGGGGAATATCCGCTCAGATTTAGCTGGGCGGGGGATCATCAGCGATTTTTCTTTCTTTGGCGGGAACAGTTATATTGCGGCGATGTCTTAACCGCCACCCCCGAAGTGATCAAAAAAACGATTCGATATGCCTTGTCGCCGGATGGTAAATATCTTGCGTGCGGCATGGAGGGGGAGGACCGTCGATACGAACTGCTTGACGCCAATACTTTACAAACGCGATCTCTATATCAACCGCAGGAGCCATTCTATTCCAGTGCTCCCTGGATGTGGTCCCCGGACAGCAGCAGGATTATATATGGAAGCTATCTGTGGGATATTAACCGCCAGGGCCCCATTAGCCTGGGGTATCACCCGGGAGCATTTAGTCCTCCGGGGCAAATAACCGAAGGATATTGGTTTGACCAGGACAGAATCATATACAACGTTTATCAGCTTAGCGCTAATGCTTCAAGAAGACCTGGCAATAAAGATCGTTCTATTTATATACATTTCCTGGACGGAAACAGGAAATTTACCCGACGCGAAAAGGTGGAAGAGGAGATTCCCCTCTGTGTGACGAAACTGGCCCAGGCGCTGCAGCCCCAGGAGGCCGCTAAACTTTTACAAACCACCGAGTCATTGTCGGCCTCAACCAGAATAATCTGCACCCAGGTCATGGATAATATTTATGAAGCCATGGCGCAGTTGGCTTATAGAAAATATCCCGACCGATTACGTCATGCTTACCAAGATCCCAGTCGGTGGGACTATAGCGATCCGCTGGCGGACGGCACTAATTCGGGATTTTTACGTCGGTTAAAAAACCTTAAACCCTTATATGGAGATTTTGACAACAGCAATTCGTTTGTCTGCTTTTCTCACCCTGGTACATTAAATGAAACCGAATATCTTTTTGGTTATCCGCTGGCGCCGATTAAAACAATACTACCGGACCGGCCCGGCTATACCTTGGGCTATAACAGCCGAAAGCAACGAGTATTGTTTCGTTTGGAAATCAACGATGATCAAACATTGGGTGCAGATATTGCCCGCCTGCTGCAGCATGAACTGGAGTTGTTTTTCGCCCTGGAATTTCTTTACGACGCCGACGATGTCTATGGATTCGATATAACCGAGTCCCTGCAAAAAGTTATCACCGAAAACCGTAAATATACCAGCCGGAAAATAGCGGATCTAAAAGCTCGCTCCGGGCATATTAACCTCTCTTCCACCGGTTGGCCCAAATATAATCGTGATGTGATCAACAGCGGCGCAAGCCCGTCAAACCTTCAGCTTCCTCTCCAGACAAAATGGCGAAAATCATTACCCGGTGAGAGCGGATTCTTGGCGCCGGCGGTGGACGATAAATATCTGTATATCCCCATGAGCCGGCCATTCGAGGGGATAGGACTGTATGTATTGAATCGTAAAACAGCCGATGTGGTTCAAGAGATTGTCACAGAGCAGGGAATCACTTCCAGTTTGGTTTTAAGTGACGACCATATATTTTATATACAAGGAGAAAACTTATTAGTCGCAATGAATAAAGGAACCTGGGATACAGCCTGGGAAACTGTGATTATCAACGGTTATCGGGAAGTGAACCTGACGTTAACCGATGGTATTTTATTTTGTCTTGGCAGCAGTTACCTGACCGCCCTGGATGCCGGCGACGGAACCAAACTATGGAAAGAGATGGTCTCAGGTGTCAGCGGTCATGCCGTTCTCTGTGATAATAAGATTATCTACGCCCATTATAAACAACTTATCGCCCGCAATCAGGATACCGGAGAGAAAATCTGGGATTACACCGTAGAACAGGATTTTCAACTTCGGGGTTCCCCGACGATGACTTCCAATAGAGTATTGGCCTTTTTTATACACGATTCATATCGTGGCGGGTATCTGATTGGGATTGATCCCGACAATAGCGAGGTTCTGTGGCGTTATCAAACCGAGACGATTTGGTCCACCTCGCCGGCCTGTTTCAATGACACCATCATCCTGGGCGACAATCGACTCTATGCCCTGGACACCGCCACCGGTGATAAACACTGGGAATTTCCCCACCAAAACAGCCGCCTGGACAGTCCTACAATATTTATTGATATTTGGAATTCGCCAATTATTGTAGGCCGTAACGCTATTTGTGCGGATGTTAATGTCACTGTCATTGATTTGGCGGATGGATCTTTAGTCCAACAGCTTGTTAATGTTATTAATGAGCAGCTTCTTACCGGCCCGATTTTTTATGACGGCTTTTTGTATGTACTTGATTCAAAGGGAACAATCTATGCCTTTAATTGACAGGCTTTGCCTTTGCCGTTGTCGAATAAAGTTGCTCCAAGAATATCTGGATCACCCCTTTGCCGACAGCCTTCATCTGAAATTCGCAAATGAAAATCGGTGAAAAACACGCGGGGCAAAGCCCCACCCTGCAAACTATCAGCATTTTAAGGGAAACTTGGTTATGCATACAAATAATAACGGAATATTCGATGAAGATCGCTTGGAAAAGATCGAGTCTGACCTGCTCCAGATAAAGATACTCTTGGCGGTTTTGATCGTCATATCTTTGTTTGGTTTCTTTGGTCCGGAAAATGTAATAGCCGCCACAGCTCGATTGGTTTTCATAATGGGATTGATCCTTATCGCCGGTTATCTGCTTCTTTTGCTATCTGCGAAACTTTTAGGCGTCAAAAAAGGACCCAAAATTGAAAAAGAAATTGAGCAGGCAATTCTGCAAAAATTTGAAGCTGCCGGAAAACAAAAACCAAACAACAATTCACTGGATACAGACAGTGTGTAACAACGCCTTACGTGCAATCTTTCAATCAAGGAGAAAAAATGAAAAAGTCCGTTAAGATTCAAATGGTATTGGTTTTACTATGGGCGGGATGGCTGCTTTTGGGAGGCTGTCAGACGCAGCCGATAAAATTAGCGCCCTTTGCCCAGGCCGACCAGGTCGATGAAATCGTCTGGGCCGAGATGGACGCCCAGCAGGTGGTGGGAACAGCCGTGGGCCTGATCAAAGACGGCAAGATCGTATATCTAAAAGGCTACGGCTGGGCCGACAAGGACAACTTCACGGCGGTGACACGAAATACCCTGTTTCGCTGGGCGTCGATATCCAAGACGGTAACGGCGACGGCGGCGCTGCAGCTGGCCGAGCAAGGCAAATTAGACCTGGATAAAGACATTCGGGAATATGTGCCGGAGTTTCCTGACAAAGGCGAGGTTATTACGACGCGGCAGATACTATGCCATCAGAGTGGCATCACCCATTACAGCAATGATATCATAAAGACCAGGCGCGCCTACCATCTGGATCATCCATATGAGGACGTCGTACTGGCCTTGGATAACTTTAAAGAGACGCCGCTGGTGGCGAAGCCGGGGGAGAAATATTCATACAGCACGCATGCCTTTATTCTTCTTAGCGCTATTGTGGAGCGGGCCGGTAAGCAGAAGTTTGCCGACCAGGTGCATGAGCGGATCGTCAAGCCGCTGGGCATGAAAACCCTGCAGTCGGATTATCAATGGAAGGATATACCGAATCGCACCATCGGCTACCGGAGAGACCGGCAAACTAAAGAGATTGTACGGTCTGATGACACCGACGTGAGCTGGAAGCTGGGTGGAGGCGGGTTGATTTCAAACATTGACGATCTGGCCCGTTTTGCCGAGGCGATGATTAATACCGAACTGGTTTCGAAGGAAACAGAGGAATTGATATTCACCGTGCAAAAAAACAATGCTGGTGAAGATACTCGCTACGGACTGGGCTTTAGATTGTCGGGGGAAGGCGACGATCTTCAGGTTTCGCACAGCGGCTCCCAGGAGAAAACCAGAACCCATATGGCCTTTTATCCCCGCAAAGGAACCGGCGTGGTGGTGATGTGCAACTCCGAGAACGCCCGGCCCACGCGGTTTGTTTCCAAGCTGTTTGAGGTTATTACGGAAGATCCGGATGAAAAGACAAAAGAAACTGCAGATGAGCGCAGCTTTTAATAGTATATGGTATTTGGTTATATGAGTTTGTGAGTTTATAAGGTATCGCTGCGCGATATTTTTGATATTACCCACTATTTTTTCACCTCACCAGAGGGGATTTTTTTTACTACGAATGACCGCTTGTTTTGGGGGTATAAAATGATATAATTTTCTCCTTTGAAATTACAGACGGCAGGAAACTAATGCAGGAATTTATATGTATCATGGTATCGCTGGGGATCTTGGTGGTTTTGCTGCGGCTGCGGGTGAAGCTGGGTCGGGCCATGGTGTTGGCGAGCGTGGCGCTGGCGGCATTGCTGGCGGTAACGCCGCAAATGCTATGGTCCAGGCTGGCGGAGGAATGGCACGACAAAGAACTCCATGAGACAACCGGTTATCTTTTAGTTTCCCTGACGGCGTTATTGCTTTTGGTGAACGTGCTGGGAAAGGCGATGCAGGAGACGGGGGTGTCGCAGAAGTTACTACCGGCCCTGCAGGGGCTGTTTAAGAGCCGTCGTTTTGCCCTGGCGTTGATCCCGTTGATGATGGGGATGCTGCCGACGCCGGGAGGGATAATGCTGTCGGCGCCGATGGTGCGGGACGCCGGCGAGAGGATGGGGCTAAGCCGCAGTCGTCTGGCGGCAATCAACTTTCATTTTCGCCATCAGTGGGAACCGGTGTGGCCTTTGTTTCCGGCCATTCAGTTTACCCAGACGCTCTTTGGCATCTCGGCGTTTACCCTGATCTCCTATAATTTAATATTGCCATTGGCCGGAGTGCTGGGCGGGACCGCAGGACTGCTGCTGTTCGGAGTGCCCCCAAAAAATCGGGATGAGCAATCCAAAGACCGTCATTTTGGAGTTCATTTAAAAGATTTCGCCCATGGTTTCTGGCCCATTGTTTTGGCGGCGGCATTGTATGTCGGATTGACCTGGCCGCCGGCGGTGGGGATTTTTATATCCATATTTGGTTTTTTGGTCGTTCATAAAGTGCCGTTAAATAAATGGGGAGATATTTTCCGGGCGGCGGCGGAACCCGACAAAGCCCTGCTGATCTTAGGGGCCTTGATGTTCGGGGTCATATTGCGCGCGGCCGATGCTATTGGCGCCGTGGTTCAATTTTTCACCGCCTCCGGCATATCGCCCTATATTTTAATCTTTATTCTGCCGTTGTTCGTAGGGATAGCGACCGGTATGAACTTAGTGACCGCTATGATTACTTTTCCTTTTCTGCTGGCTTATATCGGCGCCGGCAGCGAAATCAAAATGGGACTGGAGGTGCTGGCCTATTCGGGTCTGGTATGTGGAGTTCTGTTGACACCCGTTCATCTTTGCTTGGCCCTATCGGCAAGTTACTTTGAGGCCCCGCTGTTGAAAATCATAATTAAAATGCTGGTGCCGGTGACGTTCATCGCCGGGGCAGGTATTCTAATGGCAATTTTTTTCCGTTAACCTTTCGAGGCAGCACAAACACCCCCAAGTAAGTTTGAGGACGCCACCCGATTTTCATCGCCGGGGCGGGAGTTCTAACAGCGATTTTTTCAGGCTGATTTTTCCTCGAGGTAGTTACACGGCCAGAATGGAAGCGACATACTTGTGAAAATAATCCTCGATTAGGCTTCAGGCGGGCTACGAATCCATCCTGCCAGTGGTTTAATCTATGCGGCGGTCAGGTGTTGCAGGAGGATTTTGGCGCCGATGGCGACGAGGATCAGTCCACCGATTAGTTCCATGGTTCGACCAAAGCGTTTTCCTAACTGCCGACCGAGATGCAGGCCGATATAGGTCATCAATCCGGCGACCAGGCCGATAATCACACAGGGCAAAAGAATGTTTACGCCAAGCATGGCGATAGTAAATCCGACAGCCAGGGCGTCGATACTGGTGGCGATTGATAAAACCACCAGCGACCAGCCGCGGGTGGGGTCGCTTTTTTCTTTGAAAGACACGTTTCGTAAGGATTCGTAAATCATTTTGCCGCCGATAAGCGCCAGCAAACCAAAGGCGATCCAATGATCGAAGGCGGCTATCCACTTACGCACCGTAAAGCCGGCGGCCCAGCCCAGGATAGGCATTATGAACTGGAAAAAACCAAAATGCCATGACAGGCGAAAAATGGGACGAAACGACAAACGCGGCAAGATAATGCCGACCGTGACGGACACGGCAAAGGCGTCCATGGCCAAGGCCGCCGCCAGAATAAAAATCGTCAGTAAATTCATGATCTAATCCGGTACTTATGAAACAGTTTACATTATGGATTCCTCCGGCACAAGTGCTGCGCAGAGGCGCTGCCCTGCGGCCACAACAAT
>Ga0111186_1013_pt1 | contig 28498 bp, 17 predicted proteins | sample DeeMarSWOR324_28_FD_80243 | JGI IMG/M metagenome (GOLD analysis project Ga0111186, IMG submission 80243) | Phycisphaerae bacterium SM23_30 | reverse complement strand
ACCATCCTGAAGGTTCAAAAAGCCAGTAAAATCTACCAGATGGGAGAGATGGAGGTGCCGGCCCTGCGCGAAGCTACCATCGATATTCATGACGGCGAGTTTTTAATTATCGTGGGCCCTTCGGGTTCCGGTAAAAGCACTTTGCTGAATCTTATCGGCGGCATGGATCGGCCCACCAGCGGCACGGTGCATTTCCTGGAGACAGACCTTTCCCATACGACTGATTATGAACTCACTTTGTTCCGGCGCAAGTACGTGGGTTTTATCTTTCAGTTTTACAACCTGGTGCCGACCCTTACGGCGCTGGAAAATGTGCAAGTGGCGGTGGAAATCGTCGAGGATCCTTTGGAGCCGGTCAAGGCTCTGGAGACGGTGGGGCTGGCAGACCGGATGGATCACTTTCCCTCCCAGTTGAGCGGCGGGGAACAGCAGCGCGTGTCCGTTGCTCGGGCTCTGGCCAAGAATCCGCGTTTGCTCCTATGCGACGAGCCCACCGGGGCACTGGATATGGAAACCAGTAGAGAAGTGCTGGGGCTTTTACGCCAACTAAACCAGAAATTTAAAAAAACCGTGGTGCTGATCACCCATAATAACGCTATCGCCAGCATCGGAGATCGCATCGCCCGTATCCGGGACGGCGCGATCTATTCCGTCGATGTCAATGAAATCCCCCAGGCGGCGGAGAATATTCGATGGTAAACCGGGCCTTAATCCGTAAGCAGATGCGCGACCTGAAGGGGCGAAAGATCGCGCTGGGGGCGCTGATTCTTCTGGCGGCGATCGGAGTGGGGGATTTTGTGGGGGTGGTGGGGGTTTATTGGGATCTTTACGGGGCCCGACAGAGATATTATACCAACAATCGTCTGGCCGATTTTACCATTGATCTGAAACGAGCGCCGCAGTGGACGGTGGAAAATGTTGAGGGCGTAAGGAACGTGGTGCGGGTAGAGGGTCGGGTTTCCATGGCGGTGCAGGTTGATCTGCCGGGGCGCAACGATCCGATCACGGCGACGGCTATCTCAGTGCCGGCGCATCGTCCGCCGATATTAAACGCACTGTTTATGAACACGGGGATGTGGATTTCGGGCTATGAAAGCAAAGAAGCGATTATCGACGACATGTTTGCCCGGGCTAACGACCTCAGGCCGGGCAGCAGAATTAAAGTGACGCTTTTCGACGAGCAGCACGAGTTTCTGGTAGTAGGGACGGCCATGTCGCCGGAGTTTGTGTATTTGATGCCGCCGGACAGCGGTTTTATGCCGGACCCGCAGCGCTACGGGATTATTTATATCGAAGAAAAGTTCATGCAACAGAGGTGCGATCTGGATGGGGCCTACAATCAGATTGTAGGCAGCGTGTATGACCGGTCGCGAACAGCGGTAAGTAACATGCTGGAGCTTATCGAGTCCGAGCTGGAGCCTTACGGAGTAGTGGCGGCGACGCCATACTGGCAGCAGCCGTCGGTGAGCTACTTAAATGATGAACTGTCCGGATTGAAACTCAACGTTACCATAGTGCCGACGATTTTTTTGGGGGTAAGTTTAATGGCGCTCAATATTTTAATGGGACGGATGGTCAAGCAGCAGCGCCCGGTGATCGGCACTTTGCGTTCTCTGGGGTATTCGATCGGTGATATCCGACGGCACTATCTGGGTTATGGTGTATTGATCGGACTGGCAGGGGGGGCGCTGGGAGATTTATTCGGAGGCTGGCTGCAAGGGCAAATGCTGAGCATGTACGGCGCGTTCTATAAAATGCCCGACATTTACGCCGATTTTTATCCCAGCCTTTTTGTGGGGGGGATTGGGTTGAGCGTGGCGGCGGCGGTATTGGGGACGATCAAGGGGGTGTATTATGCCTCGCGGCTGGAGCCGGCCGAAGCGATGCGGCCGCCGCCCCCGGAAAAAGGGAGAAAAATATGGCTGGAAAGGATAGGTTTTTTCTGGCAGCGGGTTTCTTTTCGCTGGAAGTTGATTTTGCGGAGCGTCTTTCGCAACCCTTTTCGCAGCGGATTCAGTTTATTCGCCAGCATAATCGCCACGGCGTTGATTTTTACCACCTTCGCCCAATACGACTCCCTGAACTATCTGATGAACTTTGAATTTGAAAAAATATCCCATCAGGATTTCACCGTCACCCTGCGCGAACCGGATGATTTATCGGCGGTGAACGAAATAAGCGACTTGTCGGGGGTGGAATATGCCGAGCGGCAATTAGCGGTGGCCTGCGATTTTTACCGCGGCTCCCGCAAAAAACGTTTGGGGGTCATGGGACTGCCGAAAGATACCCGACTGCACACCCCCTTGGATAAAAACGGCGCACTGATCTCGATACCGGACCAGGGGCTGGTGCTTTCTCGTAAGCTGGCGGAAATCCTGGACGTCAAAATCGGGGATGCTTTGATGTTAAGACCGTTGATTGCGCGGCGCACGACGGTGGAGACCACAGTGACGGGAATTTCGGAGAATTACTTTGGGCTGACGGCGTATGCGGATATGGATTATTTGAGCCGGCTTTTAGGTGAGGAGCGGGTCTCTAATGTTTTGCTGTGCAGCATGGACAAGTCGGTTTCCCATACGGATTTTATAAAAGAACTGAAGCGGCGTCCGCGGGTGGTGGGGATCGGCGAGCGCCAACGGATGTTTACGCAGTTGCACGAGACGTTCGGCAAGACTATGGGTTATATGATGATGATTATGATTCTTTTTGCCGGCTTGATCGCGTTCGGCAGCGTATTGAATACCGCGATGGTGTCGGTTTCGGAGCGGCAGCGGGAGATCGGCTCTTTGCGGGTATTAGGATACACCAACCGTCAAGTGGTGGGGATTTTTTCGGGAGAAAGTCTGGTGCTCAATTACCTGGGCATCTTTTTCGGAATATTTGCAGGGATAGGACTGATGTATTTAATTGCCCGGGCGTACGACACGGAGCTCTATCGCTTTCCGGCGGTAATCAGGATACCAAGTATGATATACAGCGCCCTGTTGATGATGATATTTGTCGGTCTGGCCCAGTTGATTGTTTATCGTATCATATGCAAATTCAAGTGGCTGGACGTTCTGAAGGTTAAGGAGTGACCCTATGAAAACCGTGCGGTGGTCTGGATATAAATGTTTTTCTTGGCTTATTCTGGTTTTGAGCATCACCGGATGCAGCGATTACGAAGTTGAGGTGGTAAAGCCGATTCGGGGCAGGATTGAGGTATCCTTTACCGAGCCGGCGGCGACGCGGCTGGAGAATAAATACCTGATTACCATGCCGGTAGCGGGCCGGATCGGGCGGGTACAACTTATACCCGGCTATCAGGTATCAAAAGGATTGTTGCTAGTGGATTTTGATACTTTGCCATTGCAACAAAGCCTGGTGGAAGCCCAAGCCTATTGGCAACAGCTCAAGGCGGGTGCCCGGCCGGAAGAGATCGCCCAGGCCGAGGCCGCGGTTGAAGGGGCCCAAGCCCTTGTGGATCAATTAGAAAGCGGCGCCCGAGAACAGGAGAAAGAGGCGGCCCAGACGGCGTTTGAGCGGGCTCAGGTGGAGGCGGAATATGCCCAGAAAGAATTCGAACGTTTACAGGGTCTTTTGAAACAAGGAGCGACAACGGATCAACTTTTTCAGGCAGCCAGTTCGGCATATAAGTCCTCCCAGGCGAAGTTGAAAGAAGCCGAAGCGCAATTGAACCTGATCCTGGAAGGTCCGCGGGAAGAGGAAAAGCGGCGGGCCAGAACCGCCTTGAAACAGGCCCAGGCGCAGTTGGAACTCACCAAAAAGGGTCCACGGGAAGAAGAGATAACGCGGGCGGAAGCGCAGGTGACCTGCGCCCGGCATAATCTGGAGTTGGCCGATATACGTTCGCCGATTGACGGTATTGTTCTGGAAAAATACGAAGACGGCGATCGAACCCTGCCGGCAGGTCAGCCGCTGCTACTGTTGGGTTCGCTAAAAGAGCTGGAGGTGGAGGCGGAGGTTTTGTCGCAGGACGCTTTACGCCTGCGGGTGGGGGGGGCGGTGTTACTGGAGTTGGGGGGTGACCGAAAACCTCTGGTCGGCGAGGTCAAGAGAATCGAGCCGGCGGGCTTTACCAAATTATCTTCTTTGGGGGTGGAGCAGCAGCGGGTCAAGGTCATGGTTTCCTTTGCCGAGGAGATTCCCAAAGACCTGGGCGTGGATTACCGGATTCACGCCCGGTTTATCACCGGCGCCAAGCAGGACGCCCTGCTGGCGCCGCGTTTCAGCGTTTTGCAGGATGCGGACGGATCGTTTTACGTCATGCGCTTGAAAGGCGGCAAGCTGGAAAAGGTCGCCGTCAAATTGGGCTTACGGAATGATTTACAGATCGAGATTACCGAAGGTCTAAGCGAAAATGATACCATCGTTAAAACGCCCGATACCACCATGAAAGACGGCCAAAAAGTTAAAGTACAGAACTGAGCTTGGGATCTGTCTTTGCCATACGAATAGTGTATAAAGATATTTTGTAATGGATATGCAACTCAGCTAAAAAAGCAACTTAAACATGTTGGAATTCATTACCGACAGAGATATTTATGAAAAAGTCATACTTGATCGCCTGGTCCGGGCGCAAAAATTCATCTGGCTGGCCACCTCCGACCTGAAGAATATGCACGTGGAAAAATCAGGTCGGATGGCGCCTTTGCTGGAGGCACTTTCCGACCTGGTGGACAAACAGGTGGAAATACGCCTGCTGCACGCCAAGGAACCGGGACCTATCTTCCGCCGGGACTTTGATCGGTACCCCAATCTCTTAAAGGGTTTGGAAAGGATCCTGTGTCCGCGCGTGCATTTTAAGTCCGTAATTATTGATGGTAAATTTGCCTATAGCGGCAGCGCCAACTTGACAGGCGCCGGCATGGGGGCCAAAAGCAAAGACCGCCGCAATTTCGAGTCCGGCTTTATCACTACCGATATGGAAATTATCGACCGAATCATGGCCCAGTTCGACTCTGTCTGGATGGGCCGGCACTGCCCCTCCTGCCAGCGAAAGGATTTTTGCGCCGAACACCAAGAACTCACGGCTAAACAATAGCTGCGAGGTAATATTAAGAAATTCTAACAAAACCTGGAATAAGAGCCGCTTTTATGCCCTATACCTACGTCATCTATCATTATTTAAACGTAGGTCTTTTCGCGCCTCGGCCACCATTTGCTTGAGTTCTTCCAGTATGGTCGGGACGTGGTAAACGTAGCCGTCTTTGATGGTCCATTTGATGCCGCCGCGCTGGATGAGCTTTCCATCCTGCAAATCCTGCACGCCGGTGGGGTAGAGATACTTGAAGTTCTCCAGGGGATTTTCATCCAGCAGGATAAGATCCGCCAGATAGCCTGCCTTGAGGCGGCCTAATTGATCTTCCATGCCCAGAATTCTGGCATTGTTTTCGGTGGCGTGCTGAATTACGTCGATAGGGTGGAAGCCCGCTTCCTGATGCAGCTCCAGCTCCCGGATGGTGCTGAAGCCATACATCATGTAAATAAAGCCGGCATCTTCGCCCACGCCGACCACGCCGCCTTTTTTGGCAAATTCCTCCACCGCCTTCATCCAGATTTGATAGTTCTCTTTCCAGAATATCTCGTCGGTGGTGGTCCAGTTCCAGTGGTATGATCCGTGATTGGAAGGATTCGGCTCGAAATATTTTTCCAGCGTCGGATGCAGGTAATCTTTGAACCAGGGCTGATTCATCGCCCGCTGCAAGTCCCGGTTGGCTTCGTAAATCACAAAAGTGGGCACCCACGCCACACCCTTATCAACCAGAGTTTGCAGAACCATGTCGAGTTTCATCGGATCGGCTTCGAGCCAGAGGCGCCCGGCATAGGCGAAGCGATGCTGCTCATTATTGTAATTATACCAGGGAGGGAATTTCTGGGTGCCGTGCAGGGCGGCGTCCGGCACGCCGTACCAGTGCTCGATGGAAGTTGTGCCAAAGGCCGCATCGTCCCAGGCATCGGTATTCTCCACGCCCACGTGGTGCGCCACCCGCAGGCCCAGTTTATTCGCTTCCTCGCACACGGCCTGGTAGATATCCCGCTCGGCGCTGGAGACCTTAACGCCGTCGGCGCCCATCTCCTTGATGCGGCGGACGCCCTCGCGGGCCTGCTGGGGCGTGCTGCCGCCGGGACGCATATACAGGAATATCCGCGGGGCGGCAATTTCACCCCGACGGCTTTTCTCCCGCTCTTTCAGCGTTAAGCTTGTTGTGCTGCCCACGTCTCGAATCGTGGTTATCCCGCAGGCCAGCCAGCATTTATACTGATATTCAAAGGGCATGGACAACCGGCCCCGGCTGTTTTGCAGGTGGGCGTGGTTGTTGATCAGACCCGGCAGACAATACATCCCCATCCCGTCGATCACCCTTTCTTTGGCTTGCTCCACGTTTCCTCTCGACCTCGCGGAACCGACCGATGCGATTTTGTTTTTTTCGATGAGAATACTCGTAGGCCCACGCATCGGCGTGCCCTTGCCGTCGATCAGCATAACGTTCCTGATAATTAACCGATCATACTGCCGGCCGCTCTCCTGCCGATCGTATTCTGCGATTACTCCCACATCCTTTTTCGCGATTTTGTTAATCGACCGAACAGTTTGTTGGGCCTGAGTCTGGGCTTGGACCTGGTTTGACCACCCACCCAATATCAGGACAACTAAAACTGGTGAAACAATCAAATTAAATTGCTTTTTTCCCATCATCCGTTACTCCTTATTAAAGTTTGGTAAAAGTCCGGTTCTATATTAAGAACCATAGTTTAGTCTCTAATAAATACATAATAATAAAACCAACCGACAAAATCAATCTTATGAGTCCATCTTGTTTAATTATTTTATCATCGTTTAATAATGTGTGCTTTGAGAGGCGTCAAGGGTGAGGATTCTGGTTTTGTTTGATGTTTGTTTTCTTTTTTTCCGGCGGCAGAATGGGTCTTTTACGAAAGACGCTGCGCGTAATACTGCCCTGATATTCTTTCGCCTGGTGCTCGATACGGTTGACGCCTTCGGCCAGATATTTCAGCAGCGCCGTCGTATGCGCCAGTCCCGCCCGGCAAACCAGTTCCATCCAGTCGCCCTGGGCCGTCTCATCCGCCGCTTCCGTCGTCAGGGAGAAATAAGTTGTTTGCCCTGCCGGCGCCCGCCTGCCGCGCAGACCCGCCTCCAGTTGAATATCTTTGTAGAAGTAGGTAAAGAACGTGTCTTCATCCTGTTGGCCGTATTTAATATAGCGATCATAAATCCTGCGGTTCGCCGCCGCCACTTCCGGCACGGAATTTACCGCCGAAAGCATGGCGTCGGTAATCGCCTTTTGCACTCTCGCCGCTTCGGCGTTGCTTTCATCTTCAATCCAGCTAAAGCCCGGGATATACCAGGCCCGCGGCAGCCAGTAGCTGCGCGCCCCGCCGCTGCGACTGGTCACCCAGCCGCTGTAGCCAGCAAAGTGCTGCACCCATTCATGGTGCGGCACTCCATGCAGGTCAATCGCGATATCCGGCTGCCAGGTCGCCCGCAGCCGGCTCACCATCCCCGCTTCCGGATACCGACTATTACGTCCTCCCCCGCCTACATCAGTACCTAACGCCCCATAGCGCCCAGCATGAAGCGCAAAGTGCGGCGTGATTTTTTGTAATTCATATGCCAACTGCGCCCCGTCCGGATTAACCACCGGATACAACACCAAATTTGCCTTCTTCAAATAATTTTTATACGTTTCATCCGTCGCACATAATTCCGCCAGGTGTAGCATATGACTCGTGCTCGATACTTCGTTGCCGTGCACCCGCCCGCCCAGGAGCAGGGTCGGCTTCAACAAACTCATCTTCGCCTGCGAAACGAACTCGGCTTCCATCGGCGGATACAAATCCGCCGCAAAAACATCATGCCCCAGAAAAGACCGTGCCATGTGATAAACATTAATCTTATCAAAAGTGTTCAGCTTCGACAGGTGCTCCGCTACCTCTGCCGGATTCATCGGCGTGTCCCATTGGATCATCCGCTGTCCCTCATAATGAAATCCTGCGTCGTACAAATGCGGCTTGGCGGTATTTTGGGGATTTTTACTGCGCGGCAAATTGACATACCGGGTAAACTTCTCCAGGTTCTTCATCTTGGTATTATCCAGCGCTACCCGCATCAATATGTTTTCGATTTTATCATAACTTAACTGATCTTCAAATATCCCCGCCTCATGCAGTTCACCCAGCATCCGCACCACAGCCGCCGGCCTGTCCACCGGAATAAATGTCTGATCTATTCGGCTCTCCGCCGCTCGTGTTTTGTATTTCTCATACAAGTCGTTAGGTTCGTTTGCCGTCACTTCAAACATCAGTTGCTTCACGCCCTCCGCCTTCGGCTCCACCCAAATGCCGGTCAGCTTAGGCCCCCCCACTCCCATGCCGCTCAAAGCGTAACGTTTCCGCATCGGCTCCTTGCCCGGCTGCTTGTATATCATAACTATCTCCGGCCGCCCCTTATCCTTGCCGGTAAAATCAATTCGCGCCCTGCCCGGCTCTCCATCCACCGCCCTTTGGATCAACGGCAGAATCCTGCCCGGATAACTCAGCGATCCGCCCCCCCAGCGCTGGCCGATCAGTCGAAACAGGGTCAGCGTCTCAAACATAATGTCTTCATGCAGGGCGTCAAGAGACGAGATAATCTCCTGATCCACCCCAATCCGGTAATCCGGCTCGCTTAAAGTGACATTAACCTTGAACTCGTCAAAAAACGGCGCATTTCCCGCCGACAGCCGACCTTCCTGAATATCCATCACATAATCGATAATCTTTCGATACGTTTCCTTCTGCAAATGCTGCCAGAATCTCTCCAGGTCCGTCGGTATCCGCCGATCCAGAATTGTTCGCCCATCGACCTCAATGGTAATCCCTCCCGTCGTTACCCGAATCTGCTCATATTCCTCAAACAATGCAAAAAATGGCTGAATCACGTAACGCGGCGAAAAACCCTCCTCCAATATCGTCTTATTCTCTCCGTCAAAAACCGTAACCGTATAAATCGGCTCCCGCTCCCACGTCGAGTGAAAGGTTATTTTATCCGGGGAGATGTTTAATTTGCGCGCCAGCACCTCATCAATAGGAAACAACTCCTGCAGCCACCGGGTATTGGCGTAAATCGTCTGCCAACGCACCTCTTTGGAGTCCATCAGTGTGTGATATTTAATCTCGATTTTATCCACCGCTTTATCGGCGATCTTCGGCAATACCTCGTCATATAGCCAACTATACCCCGGCTTGTACGCACATAAAACCGCCACCCCGATAGCGCCTGCCGGCACGTTTTTCTTTCGCAGTTCGTTTTGTATCTCTTGTTTGAGCTGCTCTCTCACGGAAGGCGATTCGCTCACCAACACGGTTATTTTACCCTGCGAATTTCTGTTTATCTTCGGCAGCGCCTCGCTCCGAAAATATCTCCAAAAATCATCCACCTCCCACGCAATCTCAAACTCCTCGGTAAATATATCCTTACCCACGCCATAGCCGGTTGGATACGTCTTTACCTTCGTCTTAGCCGCCGGAAAATATTTATCAATCAATCCTTCAATAAAATCCTCTAATCCCTCCGGCGTCTTCTCCGCCGCCAGCTCAAACGATATCGATTCGATCTCCTCACCTTCCAACCGCTTCAGCCACGTCTCAAGCTTTTCCAGTCCCACCGCCACCTGCCCCGGCCCCTTCTCCGCCCCGAAGAATTCCGTCACGTCCGTTTCAATCTCCTCCAGAGTAAAATTCCCCTTACCGTAATCCCAAAGATAAGGCATCCTCCGCGTCACATAATCCGAGATGGCGTCCAGACCCGCCTGATGGTTCGCGCTGATGACCATCCCGTTCTTATCATCGAACGCCTTGGAAACAAGCTGAATAAAACCCGCCTCGCTTGTTTCCGATACGTCCGCCAATTTATCCTCCTCCTGCAACCGGTTTATCATAAAATGATCTTTCCCCCAGAGGATCGGAAACCCGTATTTCTCCGGATGCTCTTCTTCTCCAGCCACCTGCGCTATCGGAATCTTCACCCCCGCCGACTCCAATCCCAGCCGCGCCCCCAGATTCGCCGTGTTATGGGCGTTTTCCTCTCCGCTCAAAGAAATGTAGGCGGTGATATCGTCGGGAATGTTATCTCGATTTGTATCCCGCAGCAGACCCTCATTGCTGTAAAGCCGCCATAAAGAAAAATCCCGTGAAACCGCCGGCGCCTCAGAAGTGGCCGCCTTGGTGTTCCAGGGTTTCGCCGGAATTAGATAAATCGTTTTGCCTGCTTGCGGCGTTTGGACCTCCACCGCAATCTTATGCACGTCCTTAAAATCCAGATCGCCCACCTTGAGAAAATCTTTTACGGCGTTGGGGTCTTCCTCACCCTCTAGAGCCTTAACTGTTTTTTGGTAGGAGCCATGTTTATCGAACTTGATACCCACAGAAAGCTTAAGAATTCCAGGTTGAAAAGCGCCGACATCAACATAGTTCAGGCGCAGTTGCTCCGTCGGCAACTCACGTTGTTCAAAAAATTTCTTAAACTGCCCCCGAATATCCGCAAAGGTTTTCCCCTTCAACTGCCACAAGTCCGGATACCGGCCCGCCAGAAAATTGGCCGCTGCGATTAAGCCGGTGTCGTCGGCGCCGCTTATATGAATGACGCCTTCCATATGATGGATGTTTTTCTCGATGAATCTTATACGCCCCTGTCCCGGCGCCAGACGCGAAACAAAGGCTCTTTTTTGAATTTGGTTATCCGCACCCGGGGGAATTTCAGGCTCAACCGAGATGGCTATGATAGGGATCGCAGCATAAGCCGGTAAAGCAGGTCGGCTCCGCACCAGATCAAGATTTATCCCCGTACTTTCATATCCCAGCCGGGCGGCGATATTCGTCGCACAGACCAGATGCGTTTCTGTCGGATCTTCCGGTATGACGATAAGCGTATCTACGAAGTCTATTACCGAATCACCGTTGCGGTCCTGCAGGATATATCCAGGCTCAAAGATAGTGCCCAAATCTCTAATTTCCGAGGGGACCTTGTCTTTGCCCCGCTGAGCATAAGCCGCAGGTAAAACGGAAAAAAGAATCAATATCAAAATTTTCCCGAAAACGGTATCTATCCTTGGATTATTTTTCCTCATTAGGCATCTCCTTTTATAGATCGAGAAGACATATAAGTGGATTGCGCGCCATTTACCTGATATAATATTAGGAAAAATGAAGGTTGAAAGCAATATAAAAAATACGGCAGGTAAATAATTCAGGTTAAAAACATCGAATGTACCAATCAGTAATTCCCGAATTTTAATGATGCGCATTGACGATTATGGTTTTGGCTGGATTGTGATTGACGGTCAACGTTATAAAAATGACGTGATAATCGCCGGCGGCCGGGTCATACCAAACTGGTGGCGTCAAGAAGGTCATCTTCTGGCGCCTGAAGATCTGGACGCAGTTATTCAGGCGGGGCCGAATAAACTCATCGTGGGTACCGGTATGTACGGCCGCATGACTATCCCCGAGGCGACCAATCGATTCCTGTCCGATAGGGGAATCGTGCTGGAGACTGGCGACACGAAAACCGCGGGCAAAAAGTATAACGAGTCAGCCGCCGCCGGTGAAAACGTTGCCGCCGTCCTTCACCTTACTTGTTAACCATTACTTATGAATAATATATTGGGCCGCGATGGGATGAAGGGCAATAAATAATGACTGATGATATGGACAAACTTCGGCAGCATCTAACCGCTCAAGCGTCTCAAGAGCCTTACTGTTGTCTGGTGCTGGGCGGCGCCGATACCGGAAAAACCATGCTGGTCAACAATTTGGCCTGCGCGTCGGCAGCCGGAAAAAAGGTAGCTGTTATCGATGCCGATATCGGCCAATCCCATATCGGGCCGCCGACCACTGTGGGTTGGGCCCTGGCGGACCCGGCTGTATTTGAGATGTCGGCGCTGCCGGTTCGAGAGATATATTTCGTCGGGGATGTCGCACCCACAGGCCGCCTTTTGCAGCTTACCGCCGCCATCAACCTGGCGTCTCGGCAGGCCCTGCAGCAGGCCCAATTGGTTATTATTGATACGGGCGGCTTTATAAATGATCCTGCCGCCCGGGCCTTGTGGTGGCAAGTTCACCGTATTATCGTACCCCAGGTTGTCGTGGCCGTGCAGCGGCATGACGAACTCGAACCGATATTGAAAGGATTGGCACAGATTACCCCCAACCTTTTCCGTCTGGGCTGCTCACCTCAGGTGCGTTCCAAATCCGCCCATCGGCGCCGGCAATTCCGCCGCCGGCGCTTTGCAGATTACTTCCGTCATCGCCAAGACTATATGTTGGATTTAACCGATGTTTCTCTTCAGCCCGCCCGCCTGCGCGGCAGTGCCGACCCGGATAATTTCTCCAACCGTCTGGTGGCCTTGCGCGACCGCCGGGGCCGCGATCGCGCCCTCGGCATAATCGTTGCCTACCACAAGCAGAACAACATGCTGGTGATAACAAGTCCCCCGATAACCATAGAAGAAATTCGCTGCGTGGTTATGGGCGATGTCCAGATTGACTTGTCAACGTACTTTAATGCTTAACCGTTCTCCCATCATATTGAAACGGTTTTTCCAAGCCTGGAGACATCATTTTGCGTTTTTGACTTTATCGAGCATTTGCTGAAACTGGCGGGCGTTTTGCACCGCGCGGGCCTCGAAATCATTGTTGAAATACGCAAACACGTCATGCCCGGCGTGAAGCTGACCGCTCAACCAATCACTCCAGCAGGCCAACTGCTCTTCGGTATATAGGCTGCGGTAAAGTTGCGGCCGGCCGTGAAAGCGCACATAGGTGAAATCGCAGGTTGTTTCCCGCGGAAACTTAAGCCGCGGCATATCCGCCAGACAGAGAGCCGCCCCGGCATCCTTGAGTATTTGAAGTACGCCATCATCGAGCCAGCTGCGATGACGAAATTCCACCGTTACGCGAAATTTCTTTTTCAGGGACTTTCGGGTTTTAACCAGAGTATGTAAAAATTGTTTTAATAACTCATCATTACGATGCAAGCCCGGCGGCAACTGCACCAGGATGGGCCCCAGGTGATCGCCCAGCAGCAGCGCTCGAATTAAAAATGCCTGAAGATCCTCATCAATATTTTTCAGACGTTTGCGGTGGGTGATCCAGCGCCAAAGTTTGACGGCATAGAGAAATTTCGGCGGCGCCTTATGGGCCCAGTTTTGAAAGGTTTTCTCCGGAAAAAGTCGATAAAATGTGGCATTCAGTTCTACGGTGGGAAATTGACCGGCAAAATACGCGAAGCGGTCCTTTTTGGACAGGTCTTCCGGATAGAAAACATTTTGCCAGTGCTCATAGGACCAGCCGGAAGTGCCTATAAACAGATTTCCCCGTTTGGCCGTGTCTTTTGCTTTGCTTTTTTTTGCCATGTCTTCCGGAGAAATTCAAATGTGAACCTGGTTTATGTCTTAATCTTGTTTAGTGCATACCGAACGCCGCTCGACAGCGCCACCATCAGATAAAGCGCCATTGCGATCAAGAGAACCACGGAGTGGCCATATGATATCGCCAGACACACCGTCAGGCTGGTGGCGATGACGGAAGCAAAACCGTTGACGCCCCAGGCCCAGGGTGTCAGTTCCGGCGCCGCTCTGCTCAAATGCAGCAATCCCATCGGAAAAAACAACCCCATCAGAAAAGCCAAAGGCCCCATCAAAACCAGTGCTACCACACAGCGTCCCCACCAGGACCAGGACTGAAAAATGCCGATGATCTCGTCCCAGCCAATCAGATATATGATTCCTAATAAACAAATCCCTGAACCCGCAAATAAAATAACCAATCGGCCCTGCCTCCGAAAGTAATGGGATATATAGCTGCCCAATCCGGAAAAGCACAAAAAACCCGCCAGCACCACCGCTACCGTGGCCACCGGATGTGACAGGAACAGCGCCAGCCGCTGGATAAAGGAAATCTCCAGCATCATATACGCCAGGCCGATCGCGGTAAAATAAGCCAGAGTGGCCAGAGTATGACCCCGGGCGGCAGTGCCTCGGCGCAACCATAACAAAGGCAGCAGGATACACAGCGCCGCCATGATGCACGATTGAATCAGCGCCGCGACCAGGATCAGATAACCCCAGTCAATAAATGGTATCCAGTTATTACCCAGGAGTCGTCGCAGTTTTGGGAGGCTCCGCCAGCGGAAAAAATCATGAAAATAGGGCCGATCATCGGTGGCCGGCCTCACCTGACAAAGATGGTCGGCATAAAAACCATCCCGCTGCTGCGGATCGAGGAGCTGCAGCACCGCCTCGTAATATACCGCCTTCGGTGCTTGGGCGACCTTTTCGCCTGAACCATGCAGAATATGGTAGAGGTTGGTTTGATCTGGCGTGATTTGGGGGTGGTACACCAGATCAAATTGGCGTCTGCGGCAAAATTCAAGCACGGCCTCTATTTGTTCGTCCCTGAACGGGAGGGGACTGATCATCACGGTTATCGTCGCCCAGCTTCGTACGGCAATGAGGTGTCGCTCGACCGGCCTCAAACCCAGACCCTCGGCAGCCTCAACGGCGGTCGCCAGCAATTTAATCCCGTCCCGAGCCGGCCAATAACGAAGCCAACGCGTCAAACAAAGTATCCCTTGCGGCTGCAGACGCCGTAAATATAGCTGGAACGCCTCAATAGTGTAAAGATAACTTTCATTCAGGGCATGTACCCCCGCCGACGCCGAAGAAAAACTGTCCAAAGGCGGTACCTGGATCAGATCGAATCGTTCCGGCGTTTGCTGGAAAAAACCGCGGGCATCGGCCTTGACCACCTCAACTGAGTTACGGTTATACACATTGCCGGCAAAATGAGAATAATCACGCCCCACCAGTTCAATCACTTGTGGATTAAGTTCTAAAGCAACAATATGGCGGCAACGGTGATACAGCGCCAAACCTATATCAAAACCGCCGCCGGCCCCGACGATCAAAGTAACCGGTTCCGACAATAAGTGATAAGGCGCCGCCAGCGTAGTTTCATCAAAGCCGGCCAATTCACACGGATCACTAAACCCGGTCATCACGCTGACGGAATCGCCGTCGATAACCATCGCTGTCTGCGGCGGGATCGGCGCCGTTCCCGTCAGGCTGCGTCCGGGAAGAATGTGGATCTGACTACTGCTGACCACGTCGATACGGCCCAGCGGGCTGTGACGGTGGGCTAATGTCTCAGCGTCATTAAGCTGGCGATAGTAACTCAGCGACTTGTATTGTGAAACTAGTTGCCGGGGTGGGAATAGCCCGGTTAATACAACCAGGATCCCAACCAACGTCGCCAGGCTGACGATTAATTGCCGACGGTTGACAGCCATCAGATGTGTACCGACGCATACCAAAGCCCCGATGATTACCGCCAACCACGCCCCGGAGAATAAGTACATCAAACCAATTCCCCCCGCCGCCCCTAATCCCGCTCCAATCATATTCGCCGCATAAAGCTGTCCTATAGCCGACGTTCGGGCCGTAAAAGCTGTCCCCAAACAGCACCCCGCGAAAAAAAAAGGTAAAAAAAGCGCTATGTACTGCAGCACCAGATAACCCGCCTGACCGAGATTCCACGCCAGGTGCAGCATATTCAAAGGAATCAGCGATAAAACATGAAAGCTTACCGCCGTCGAAAGGGCAAATAACAATGCAAACCGCCAGCAGGCCGATTCATATCGATTTTCTATCCGATGGCGAACAAAACAAAGAAAAGTCCCGCTTGCCCCGAATCCCAAAAGCGCCGCACTGATCACCAGGTAATAAAGATGATGCCAGTAGGCGATCAGCATATACCGCATTAATGCCAGCTCCAGCCCGATCGCCCCGGCTGAAACCAGAGCAATAGCTAATGTAAATAAAAACGTTCTGACTTTCCGCATACGTGCCCACTAAAGCCATAAAAGCAAAAATCTTTCCCGCATCTCGTTCTGGTAGGAATTATAACAATTATCCCCCGTAAAAGTAAATGTTATTCTAAACCTCCCGCCCGTCATCCCGGCCGAGCGCCGACAGTGGAGTTGTTTATTAAAAAATCAGTGATTCTCGCGCCGCGAGGATCTTCCTTGTCACTTAGCCTCTGGCTTTGTGCCGGGGATTTCCTGCTTGTTTATATTTGTTCTCTTACAAAATAAAACCAACGGATAATAGTTTTTTAATCCTATTTCTCCCCGAATATGAGCAGGTCATATAACAAGCTGCGCTTGTTCTGAAAAGCAGCGACGTTGACTACGATGCAACAGTGATGGTCTGCAAAGCGTTTTTGGGCAAAATAGACCACGCGCCTGTCGGGTGGATGTTCCGGGTAAACCCACAAATCATACGCGTCACCTTTTACCTGCTTAATATTATATCCAAATCCGCTATAATACCGAATTGATCGGTTACAATTTATGGTTTGAGGTTCTCTCAATTTTATCTCCCAGGTTTCATAGGGATCAATTTGATGAAGGATTCGCGTCAGGGGGCCTATGGCACTCTGCACCCCCCAATCATAGGTGCGTATATCCACCGCCCGGCGGGAAGGCAAATTTCGAAAACACATTACGGTAAGCACTCCAGTACACGCTAAACGAAGAAGCAGGGGGAAGAATTTTACCCGGGAAAGGGCCCAGGCCGCTCGATCCATGAGAATACCCGTGCTGATCAATATCAGGGACAAGAGAAAGACGCCGTTGCGCGCCAATCCCAGCGAAAATCCAAAAACCATACTCTGGACAAACATAAAAAGCAGAACCGCCAGCGATAGCAGAAGAATCAAAAGCGCCGGATTGGAAAAGATCGGATTGCATCCTTTACGGGACTTCAACCGGGTAAAAGAGGCCCATAAGCAGATGACGGTGCAAAAGGCCAGTAATCCAAGTGATGCATTATACACCCACAAATTAAATTTAATCTGGGAAAGATCGGTGTAAAGAAGAGGCCGCCAGAGCACTCTTTTCAGGTATATATAGAAAGGTTCCACCTCAAACATATGGCGCAGACTTATCATGTTGGAAAATACATGCTGATAAAGCAGGTACAACGCCGCCGCCGACCCTAAAGCAATCACCCCCAAGCGCCCCATAGCTTTTATCAAGGTTTTTTCCCCCCGTTTGCTTGAACCCAATATCATCAGTAACCCATAAGCAATGTTAATATTCAGCACCAAACTAAGGCTGGACAGCATAGACCCCAGCGCTGTAAAATTCATGGCGATAAGAAAAAAGATAACCCGCCAGCTTACCGGCACTCCCGTTTCGGCCTTTGATGATAAATGCATCAGAACCGCAATACCGGTAAAGGTTGCGCCAAGGGCGAGGGCATAGCCCCGGGCAAGGTAGGTCAGATCGAAAATGAACCAGTTCATAAGAACCAACGGCAAAATTATGACTTTCAAAAGCGACGAACGGATCGTCTTATGTACTATGTAAGTTATCGCACAACAGAACAACGCACCGAAAAGAACCGCGGGCACTCGGATGAAATGGTCATAGCCGCCCAGCACCTTTTGCGTCAGGACAATGAAAATGGAATTCAATAGATGATTATTGGTGCTTTGGTAGGAAGTCACCGCGATATGCAGGTCCTGGCAATAATCTTCATACGTCCAGACTTCGTCGTAGATAATGCCTGTGTAGTGGGCCTTGTAGAGGCGAAACCCGATTGCCGCCAACAGTATGATAAGCAGAACGAAAAGGGGATTTTTTAAAAGACGGAACTGGTTTTTAAATTGATATTGTCGCAAAAAAATTTTCATCATGGGGCTAACCTGATCATCGGTGTCATCTTTGCCGGGATTTTTACTTTTCTCCCAGGGACGCCAAAATTTATATACTATCGGCAAATATTGAGCAGGGTTAATATAACGGGAAATTTCCAAATTTCAACATTGTTAACGGGCGATAAAAAAAAGCACCCCCAAACGAAGTTTAGGGGTGTTTCCCTTATTTCCCGCTCCTTTGTTTTTGCGTGCCGGTTGGTTTTGCAGGCCGGGTGGATTTTTATGAGGGTACGTGGATGTTTTTACTGTGTCGTTTATAGACGTTGACGATACGTCCGATGCGGCGGAGGAGGTTGCGGCCGTGCTCGTCCATTTCGAGCCCGAGAAGCTGAAAGCCTAACATGAAGCGTCCGGTTTCGGGCAGCTCGGTGGCGTGGCGGAAGCGGGCCTGCAACTGCAAGGGTTCCTGTCCGGGCAGGGGGATGAAACAGATTTCCACCTGTTCGCCTTCGGCGATGTGAGGCAATTCCGACTGCAGCAGGGTGAGGCCCATGCCGCCGGCGGATAAATCATATAATTGGCCCCGCCATTTGTGGTCCGAGGAGGGGCCCTGAGCAGAGCTACTCCAGAAAGTAACCGTGATAGGCTCGCCGGGCGGCGCCAGCGACCGGTTAAAGGCCCGTCGTTGAATTTTTTCGATTTGAGGAGGAGACAGGATCAGCAAAGCCGGTACGGACGGGCCGCTTTCCAGGGTAAACTGGGTTTGGCTGATGATCCGGGTGGTGAAAAGACATTTGTGATAGCCTTTCTTGAAGCTGACGGCAATCTCCTGGCCTTGGGCGGGCTCAGCGTCGGGATCCTGGTGATCGGGGATGGGCATGGCCACCGTCAGGCGATTAGACTGAAAGTCCAGAAAACAGGATTTGAATACGTGCCATTTTTTTTGTTGCTGGTTGGTTATTTTCAGGGGCAGTTGTTTTTGCACGGCGTCCTGAAGCATATTACGACAATCAATACCCACTACATAATTCCGTTGGGTCATAGCTGTAGTTCCTCCTATGAAATATAATAGTTGAGCAGAAGGAAGAATCTGCCCCGCTATAATTAGACACTTATCAGCCTTTATCCTTTTCGGCTGTTACGAGGAGGCACATAAGCTAACGGGTTGATTATTAGAGTTTTAGGAAATGGGGACGGGACCTACGAGGGTGTCATAATCGGTCATAGTTGAGCGATCGGCGCATTTTATTTCTGCGGTGAGCATGGTGATGCGGGAGTCGTTGTGCGTGATGTAGCGGCGGGCGACGACCTTTTTGTGATGTTGAACGGTCCGATAAGGGATGGTATCCTGACTATCATTATCGGAACTATTGCTGCTGTTTTTATTATGGTTATGGACCGGGATTTGGGTGAAGTCGTCCCGTCGGGCGGGTTCGGCGGCGGCTTGCTGTATAAATAGATGTCCCACAATCAACGTGACGGCGGCCTCGACTAATTGGCGACCATAGAGATCCATATATTCGGTGCCGGGCTGATCCTTGACAAACCCAACGGCCTCGACTAACTTTTCGCGGCCCTTTTTGAGAATATCCCGTAAATTTTTCAACTCATCAGGACAGAAAATTTCTTCTTTTTCCAGGAGGTATTTTTCGGCGGCGCCGCTGCAGACGCCGCGGACGGCGGCGATGATCTGCAATTGGCTGGTCCCTTCATAGATGGAGGTGATGCGGGCGTCGCGGGCGTGACGTTCGACGGGGTAATCTTTCATGTAGCCGCTGCCGCCCAGCACTTGAATTGCGTCGTAGGCGACGCGGTTGCACATTTCACTGGCGTAGTATTTGCTCATGGGGGTGAGCATGCCGGCGAGGCGTTTGTATTTTTTCTCCTGCTGTTTCAGTTGTTTTTTCTGCTCTTTGTCGGCGACGTTGTCTGATTCGAGTTTTCTTTCGACGCCGTAGAGCTGGTCCACCCACCAGGAGGTTTCGTAGGTGAGGGCGCGGGCGGCTTCGATTTGGAATTTCATTTCGATGAGCATATCGCGAACGGCGGGAAAGGCCTCGATGGCGGAACCGAACTGCCGGCGGCTGGCGGCGTATTCCCGGGCGACGCGGAAGGCGGCTTCGGCAATGCCGAGGGATTGAGCGGCGATGCCGACCCGGGCGCCGTTCATGAGACTCATGACATAGGTGACCAGGCCGCGCTGGCGTTCGCCGATCAGTTTGCAGGGAGTGTTATCGAAAAATATCTCGCAGGTGGGCGAACCGTGGATGCCAAGTTTTTCCTCCAGGCGTCTGATTTTTACGGTGGGACCGCGTTCGCAGACAAAAAGGCTCAGGCCCAGGCCGCCGACGCGGTCGGGTTCGCTGCGGGCCAGGACCAGCAACACTTCGCCGCAACCGTTGGTGATGAATCGTTTGACCCCATGGAGGAACCATTGACCCTGATCGTCCTGATAGACGTGGGCGGCGGTTTTGACGGCCTGGAGGTCGCTGCCGGCGTCGGGTTCGGTCAGGACCATGGCGCCGGTGTATTTTCCTTCAGCAAAGCCGGGGAGGTATTGCTGCTTGATTTCTTCACTGGCGAAGGCGTTGATGGTTTCGGCGATGCCCTGCAGACCGTAGATGTTCATTAGAGCCGCATCGGCCCGGGATATGATCTCAATACTCATAGTATAAAGCAGATTGGGGAAATTGAGTCCGCCGAAGCGGTAGGGCAGGGTGAGGCCCATCACCTGGGCCTGAGCGAGGCGTTCGAGGTCTTCCTGCATACCCTTCGGTCGGGTGACGGTGGCGTCGGGATTGAGGATGTTGCCCTGCAGATCAATTTCTTCGGCGCGGGGGTCGATGAAGTCGGCGCTGATTTGGCCGATGATTTCCAGGACGCGGTCGTAGTTTTCAACGGCCTCGGCGGCGTCGGCGGGGGCCCAGTCGTAATCCTGGTGGGCGGAAAAATCGCCTTCCATGACCCCGGCTAAGCGGGCCAGGTCGTAGTGTCGAAACAGGAATCTGATGTCGTCGTTATCGCTGTAAAAATTTGCCATTTAAAATCTCTCGGTATTGGTATTACAAAATTGCCTCACACAAAGACGCAAAGTTGCAAAGAATATTCATAGTATTTTTCTGGTTGGCTTTATGGAGGGTTATATTTTCTCATACTACTGTTTACTTCGAATGGCCTTGATCAAGCGAGGCACGACGTCGTTGAGGTCGCCGACGATGCCATAATGGGCGATCTGGAAGATGGGGGCGTCGGGGTTGTTGTTGATGGCGACGATTTTGGCGGCTTCAGCCATGCCGGCGGCGTGCTGGACGGCGCCGCTGATGCCGACGGCGATGTAAAGGGCGGGTCTGACGGTGGTGCCCGTCTGGCCGACCTGATGGTCGTGACCGATGAAGCCTAAGTCAACGGCGGCGCGGCTGCCGCCCACGGCGGCACCGAGACAGTTGGCCAGATCCCAAATCCGGCGAAAGTTTTCGCGGCTGCCCACGCCGGCGCCCCCGGCGACGATAATTCGGGCCCCCTTGAGATTAACTTTTTTCTCCCGGCGATGCCGCTGGAGGATTTCCAGAGGAAAATCCTGGGGGGATAAAGCGATACTTTCGGTAACAATTTCTCCTTTTAAGTTTCCATTCCGTTCGGGCAGGGGCATAACGCCTTCCCGGACGGTAGCCATTTGGGGCCACCAGTCGTAATTGACGATGGTGGCGATGATATTGCCGCCGAAAGCCGGGCGAATCTGCAACATCAGGTTTTTATGCGTGTTTTTGGTTTTTAACTCGGTATAATCGCCGATCTGCAGGTCGGTGCAGTCGGCGGTGAGGCCGGCCTTTAAGGCGGAGGCTACCCGAGGTGCCAGGTCGCGGCCGAGTACTGTGGCGCCGTATAATACGATTTGAGGCTGATGCTTTTCGATCAGTTGGCAAAGCATTTTGGCGTAACTGGTGGTCTGATAGTCCTGCAGGAGGGGATCCTCCACCAGGTACACTTTATCTGCCCCGTGAGCGATCAGTTCATCGCTCAATGGTTTGACATTGAAACCGCCCAGGACCGCAGAAAGTTTGACGGAAAGTTGATCGGCCAGGGATCGCCCCTTACTTAACAATTCCAACGGTACGTCGCTGAGTTTTCCATCCTGCTGTTCGGCAAAGATCCAAACTTCGCCTTGTCGATTGACTTTTACCATGATGCAAACTGTACTTTTACGAAACTTTAGTACAACCTTAAAAATATCTGAACTTTAATTGAAAACATCAACCAAAACCCGTCGGGTAAATAATACTTATGATGCAGGTTCTATACGCACCCTTAAATCCCATCTCCAGAGGAAACTTTAAGGTCATATGAATATATGGCTATATGGGTGTTTGAGGTATCGCTCCGCGATGCTGTTATAATGGATTCTTCGCGGCGTTCGGAGTGATAAAGGCAGGATTCGCTGGTGAGACGCCGGTAATACAAAGTTTTCCCAATAGTCATTATTTATTTCCTTAGCCGATGGTATGATCTTCTATTAATTCGCGGACCATTTGGCGGATTCCTTCTTTGGTGGGTTCAACCTTTTTATATGCGCCGGTGGTGAGTATTACATTTTGAATACGGTGCACCTGGGTGGGGCTTCCGGTCTGTCCGCAGCGCTCGAGGTCAGCCTGGATGTCATCCAGGTTCCACTGTTCTATTAGTAAGCCTCTTTCCTGGAGAGACGCGAGTTTTTTCGTTTCTATTACTCCATTTTTAGCCCACTCGCTCCGGCTTCGAGCATTTTTGAATTTCATCATGCGTTTGGCGCCCGGGGGTCGGGGCTGATTGGCGGTGTCCATGACGGTCAGCAAGGCGGGCAGCGGCGCGCGGATTTTTTCCCAGCCGGCGCCGGTATTTCGTTTTACGGTGATGGCGTTGGGCTGCAGGTCCAGCAGTTCTTCCACGTAGGTAACCTGGGGGAGATTAAGTTTTTCGGCCAGTTGGGGTCCGACCTGGGCGGTGTCGCCGTCGATGGCCTGACGACCGCAGAGCACGATATCATATTGATCCAGCTTTCTTACGGCACAGGAAAGGATGTAGCTGGTGGCGAGGGTGTCGCTGGCGGCACAGCGGCGGTCGGTAAGCAGAATCACCCGGTCGGCGCCGCGGTACAGCGCCTCCCGGAGCACCTCGGCGGCTTTGGGAGGGCCCATGGTTACGACCGTGGCGGTGCCGCCGTATTTTTCTTTGATCTGCAGGGCCAATTCCAGGGCGTTGAGGTCCTCGGGATTAAAGATGGCCGGCAGGGCCCCGCGATTTACCGTTCCGTCTTCATTCATGGCCTGATCGGTGACGGCTTTGGTGTCGGGGACCTGCTTTACCAGGACTACACAATCAAAAGCCATGTGCCTGTTTCCTAAAAATGTCAGGGCGTTTTTCGCCGCCGAAACTGCTAAAATGATAAATTTAGGCCAACAGTGTTGCCCTGTCAACTCCTACTTGTTTTGTGAAGTTTTTTAAATTTTATGTAAGTGAGTAATATTCGGAACAGTGATACGTTATATAATCAGGAAGGAGAATGTGTATCGGTCTTGATCGGTGCCGGTTTGGTGCTAAACTAAACGTACAAAAGGAGTTACGATATTTTTACGGTTAATAAGGTTGTTTTATTACCTGATAAACCAAGAGATTTTTTGTATAAAATTGTTTTAACAACCTGCCGTAACTTACCTGAATGAGTGGAGGGAAGGTGAAAAAGACGCCGTATTGAGGGAGCAGCAAAAAAAGGCATGGCCCTTTAATATTCCTGGTTTTTCCTTAATAACCAGGGTAACCTTTTATACATACCCTGCCGGTCTGAGATCGGCCCTACACTCCGGAAAAACTCCCTAGATTAACACGGATTTCGGTTAATTCGGCAGAAAATGAATTATTTCAAGGATAGGAGTGGTTTTTATTGAAATATATGAATTTTAACAAAGTTCTAGTCTTATTATTTTCTTTACTGTTATTGTCGGCAGTAGGGGGGGGGCTTAGTTGTTATCTGGGGGCAAAACAGGGCGGTATTCGCAACGTTATTCTTATCAGTATCGACACTTGTCGGGCGGATCACCTGAGCTGCTATGGTTTTGATCGGCCGACCACGCCGGAAATTGACGAAATAGCCAAACAGGGGCTTCTTTTTACGAATGCCCATGCCCCGGTGCCGATGACGCTGCCGGCCCATTGTTCCATGCTCACCGGAACCTATCCTCCTTACCACCGGGTGCGGGAAAATAACGAATATAAGCTGGATGCGTCAAACATTACCCTGGCGGAAATACTCAAGGAGCACGGATATGCCACCGGCGCGGTGGTCAGTTCGTTTATCCTGGACCAACAGTTCGGGACCGGTCAGGGTTTTGATGTTTATGATGATGATTTCGAAGCGGACGAGGGGTCCGCCCCGTCGAACGAAAGGATAGGCGGAGACGTCAGTCGCCGGGCTTGTGATTTTCTGGAAAAGCATAAGGATCAGCCTTTTTTTCTGTTTCTGCATTATTTTGATCCCCATACTGATTACGAACCGCCGGAACCATTTGCCTCGAGCTTTGCCGCTGATCTTTATTCCGGAGAAATCGCCTATGCCGATTGGTGTATCGGGCAGGTGATAGATAAGCTCAAAGAACTGGATTTACATGATTCGGCCCTGCTTGTCATCGTGGGCGATCACGGGGAAAGCCTGGGAGAGCACGGGGAGACGACCCACGAATATTTTATCTACCAGAGCACCATCCGCGTTCCTTTTATTATCAGGGCGCCGGGTATGACTCAACCCATAGAGGTTGATCGAACCGCCAGTCTGGTTGACGTGGTGCCTACTATTCTAAGCTATCTCAACCTGCCGATACCTGCCCAGGTGCAGGGTGAAGACCTATCGGATTATGGCCGGCCTGGAGTTTCCTTCAACGGGACCAGCAAAGAGACCAGACAAGTATATATCGAGTCGATGTCCTCCACCCGCTTTGGATGTAATCCCCTGCTGGGTTTGGTGAGCGATTATTGGAATTATATCCACGCCAACCAGCGGGAGTTATATGATCTGCAACAGGACCTGCAGCAAAAACATAATTTGGCAGATAAGGAGCCGCAGCGGGTTAGGTTAATGGAGAGCAACTTACAGGAGATGCTGGGCCAATTGGTTAAGGTAGAATCAGCAGAGAGCCGGGTCGTACTCGATGCGGAGACCCGGCGGCGCCTGGAGAGTTTGGGATATCTGGGGGGCGCCGAAGCTTACGATAGTACGGCATTGGATCCGGCCAAAAGAGACGCCAAGGATATGATCGAGTGCCACGAGTATAGTATGCAAGCTTTGGATTTAGTGGGCGAGAAGAAATACGACCAGGCGCGAGAGATATGCCGTCGGATAATATCCCAATGGTCCGATATACAAGATGCCTATTTGTTACTGATGCGGATTGGTTTTGAAACGGATAATCCCGGCGAGATCATCGAGTACGGCCGACAGTATTTTACCCTGAATCCGGAGGCGGACCTGGCCCGCCGGCAGGTGGACGGGGCCCTCTTGATCAATAGATTTTCCAACGCCTACCGCCTCATGGAACAGTCGGCGTTAAAACTGGAAAAATACGACCTGGCGGTGGAATACTGCGGCAAGTTTTTACAGCTTAATCCCGAGGCGCCCAATGCACCGGTGGTGCAGAACGATTTGGCTTGGGCTTGCTTTCACCAGGGTAAAAATGACGAGGCTTTTGAGCTTTGGGGGGAGATATTAAAGCAGCATCCTGATATGGCCGAGGTTTATAACTACAGAGGCCGGGCCTATTATCAAGTGGGTAATCTTGACGGGGCCATTGAAAACTGGTCCAGAGCTGTGCAAATTCGTCCCCACTGGCCCGAGGTGCGTAATAATATCAATGCCGCTTTGGGATTAAAGCGACTCGATCAGTCCATTATGCAATCCACGGAGATGTTGCGGCGTAATCCTAATAATTACAAGCTTCAAGACCAGTTAGCCAATTTATTATATGACAGGGGCCGATACGAGCAAGCTATAGAACATTGGCGGGAGGCGATACGGCTCAAACCCGATGAGCCGGTTGCGTATAACAATTTGGCCTGGGCGCTGGCCACGGTTGACAGGGAAGGGCTGCGTAATCCCGCCGAAGCCGTTCAGTTGGCCTATCAAGCGGCGGAGTTGACGCAATTTAAGCAGGCCAACATTCTGGAGACTTTAAGTGTGGCCTACGCTGCTTCCGGTAATTTCGTGGAAGCGATAAGCATGGCGGAAAAAGCCCTGCAAATAGCTTTGTCTGAGGGAAATAAAATTTTAGCCGAAAAGCTACGCCAAAACATAGTACAATACAAAGCAAAGCGGAATGGTTGACGTCCACGGAAACTTCAATCACCAAGTATTGACGGCATTTATTTACGGGGAATTTCCGGCTCCCATTTCAATTCCCTCTCAAGAACTTACACTTAAACCGGTCCGGAAGACCTTGCTTTTACGTTGTTTATTAATTCCTTGACAGGTCCAGGCGGCGGCGGTATGAGAGTATCAAGATTGTTTCGCGCCCCTTTAATCTGGAATAGTCAATAATACATGAAGGGAAAATAGTATAAAAATAAGCTAACGATAATATTATAGATTATGGGAGATAAACCATGTTAAAGGAAGAGATCACCCGCCGGGATTTTTTAAAGGTCGCCGGCATTACCGCCGCGGCCGGTGCGGGGCTTTCGGGATGTTCGTTGCTGCGGGTCGGTTCCGCCGAACCCCGTCAATTCGACATTCTGATAAAGAACGGATTTATTATTGACGGGTCCGGTAGCGAGGCCTTTTCCGGGTCCGTGGGTATCATCGGTGATAAGATCGCCGCTGTGGGCAAGCTCGAGGGCGTTCGGGCGGACCAGGTCATCGACGCGGCCAACCTGACGGTGGCCCCGGGCTTTATAAATATTCACGGTCATACCAACGGGACGCTTCTTTCCCATCCGGAGGGTATGAGTTCGATTATGCAGGGCGTCACCACCGAAATAGGCGGTCAGTGCGGAGGCTCGCGAGGGTGGAAGGTCGGTGATTATCTGGATACTCTGGAAACCCGAGATATTGGAATCAACTTTGCGACCATGGTGGGGCACGGGACGGTTCGTTCGGCGGTGCTCGGTCAGGCGGATCGGGAGCCGACGGCGGAAGAGCTGCAGCGGATGCGGGCGATGGTCGAGGAGGCGATCCAGGGCGGGGCGGTGGGACTATCGACAGGTTTGGAATATACGCCGGGCAATTTTGCCCGGATGCCGGAATTAATCGAATTGGCGCGGGCGCTAAAGCCCTACGGACTGCCCTACGCAACGCATATGCGGAACGAGGATCGGCAATTACTGGAGGCCGTCGCAGAAGCGCTGACTATTAGTAGGCAAGCGGAATGTCCGGTGCAGTTATCGCATCTGAAGGTTCTGGGCAAGCCAAACTGGTATAAAATTGATCGCCTGTTCGAAATAATTGAAAAAGCCTCCGGCGAGCGCGGCAATCTGCACTATGATCGTTATCCTTATATCGCCTACAGTACGGGCCTGTCGATTATCTTTCCCGGCTGGAGCAAGGAAGGAGGAAATAAACAATTTCTGGAGCGCTTGAAGGACGCCGCCCTTGCTGAAAAGATACGCCGGGAGGTGCAGGTCAAAATCGATCAACTGCAGTCGTGGCATGCGCTGATGATCACCAGCGTCCGGAATGAGGCGGACATAAAGTATGTCGGCTGGCGGATGGATGATATTGCCCGTGATAAGGGGGCCGACCCCTATCAAGAAGCGGTGGCCATGCTGCTGCGCAACGGCGGCAGCGTCAGCACGGTGGGCTTCGGCATGGACGAGGAGAACACCCGGCGCATCCTCAGCCATCCTTTGGGAATGATAGGTTCGGATGGCTCGGCTTTACCTTTAGAGGGCGGCATGGTGCATCCGCGCTCGTTCGGGGCCTTTGCCCGGGTTTTGGGTTATTACTGCCGGGAACAGAAGATTTTTGATCTGCCCACGGCGATTAAGAAAATGACCTCTATGCCGGCGGAAAAATTAAAGCTCGACAAGCGCGGCAGGTTGGAAACCGGGTACTATGCCGACATTGCAATTTTTGATCCGGCCGCGATTAAAGATACCGCGACCTTTGAAAAACCCCGCCAGTTCGCCGTGGGCGTACATCACGTACTGGTTAACGGAAAATTTGCCGTCAAAGACGGCCAACACACCGGCACCCTGGCCGGACGACCGTTGCGTTTTAGAGCATAACTTTACCGTGGTAAACTTCCATTGATGTTACCATAAATAAAGAGTCAACGTGCCCATGCGAAGCATGGGCATGCCAACCAAATAGAGGGTTTTAGATAGAGCATGTTTATAACGAAATTATGGTGCTTGTTATGGATGAGAAGTTGATCGAGTGTGTGCCGAATTTTTCGGAGGGGAAGGATATGGGGGTTATCAGGCAGATTACTCGCGCCATTGAAGCGGTGGAAGGGGTGAAGCTTTTGTATGTGGACCCGGGGGCGGATATGAATCGGGCGGTGGTGACGTTTATAGGGCCGCCGGCGGGGATCAAGGAGGCGGCTTATCAGTCGATTAAAAAGGCGGCGGAATTGATCGACATGTCGAAGCACAAGGGGGCGCACCCGCGGATGGGAGCGACGGATGTGTTTCCCTTTATCCCGGTAGCGGGGGTGACGGTGGCAGAATGTGTGGCCTTGTCTAAAGAAGTGGCGCAGCGGGTGGGCGAGGAGTTGGGGATTCCGGTTTATTTATATGAGAAGTCGGCGCAGACGCCGCC